>SMVB01120416.1_pt1 | contig 48784 bp, 60 predicted proteins | sample 2456461 | NCBI WGS metagenome assembly SMVB01 (sample SAMN11095934, study PRJNA526329) | marine sediment metagenome | biome: Marine sediment; feature: Surficial sediment; material: Deep marine sediment; isolation source: Hadal surficial sediment | place: Pacific Ocean | collected 2014-05 | depth...
CACACGTTGACTGTCCGGGTCACGCGGACTATGTGAAGAACATGATCACTGGTGCGGCGCAGATGGATGGCGCTATTCTGGTGGTATCGGCAGCAGACGGCCCGATGCCACAGACCCGTGAACACATATTGCTGGCGAAGCAGGTGGGTGTACCTTACATCATTGTTTTCCTGAACAAGGCGGACATTGTTGATGATGACGAACTGGTTGAACTGGTTGAGATGGAAGTACGGGAATTGCTTGACCAGTATGAATATCCGGGAGATGACACGCCGATTATTATCGGTAGTGCGCTGAAGGCACTGGAAGGAGATGATTCAGAAATAGGTACGCAGTCGATAATGAAGTTGGTTGAGACACTCGATAGCTATATTCCGGAGCCCGAGCGAGCGATTGACCAGCCGTTTCTGATGCCGATAGAAGATGTATTTTCGATATCGGGGCGGGGTACTGTTGTCACGGGCCGGATTGCCCGGGGCGTGATCAAGGTAGGTGAAGAGGTAGAGATTGTTGGTATCAAGGACACCACCAAGACGACCTGTACGGGAGTTGAGATGTTCCGCAAATTGCTTGATGAAGGTCGGGCAGGCGAGAATGTGGGAGTGTTGTTACGGGGTACGAAGCGAGATGAGGTAGAGCGAGGCCAGGTGCTGTCTGCACCGGGCGCGATCACGCCGCATACGAAATTTGAGGGAGAGGTTTACGTCCTGTCGAAAGACGAGGGTGGCCGTCACACGCCATTTTTCAAGGGATACAAGCCCCAGTTTTTCTTTGAGACGACAGATGTCACGGGAGACGTTGAGTTGCCGGAAGGCACGGAGATGGTGATGCCTGGAGACAATGTACTGATGAAGGTCGACCTGATTGCACCGATTGCGATGGAAGAAGGTCAACGATTCGCGATCCGCGAGGGTGGTCGAACCGTTGGTGCTGGTGTGGTGACAAAAATATCCGCGTAGGTCGTTGCCATTGGGGTAGTATTTAGTCGAAAGGGCAGGTATTATACGCGCCCTCGAAGTTGAGAGGCTTAGAGGCATTGTATTTACGACTCTTTGAGAAATCCGAAGAGATCGCTGGAGGTTGTTGATATTATCCAGTGATCCGTTGTTGTCGGGATTCCTGGAGTCTGGTTAGTAAAAAGGCTTCGATATGAAGCCATGGGTCGCTTGAATTCAAGCTGGGGCATCCACAGAATGCGCCTTCCCTTTATATGGGGGAAGGGCTTTTTTTGCCTAAAAATTTAGTTGGAACACGCATTTTACGTGTTTGTCACCCTCACCAGGAGATGGGTTGAATGCAGAATCAGAGAATAAGAATTCGACTTAAGGCGTTTGATCATCGTCTTATCGATATCTCGACACAGGAAATAGTCAATACTGCAAAAAGGACTGGTGCACAGGTGCGAGGCCCGATCCCGTTACCAACGCGAACGGAGAAATTCACAATTTTGATTTCACCTCACGTTGATAAAGACGCAAGGGATCAGTACGAAATAAGAACCCACAAACGACTGCTGGATATTATTGAGCCTACTGAGAAGACAGTAGATGCGCTCACCAAATTAGATCTTGCGGCAGGTGTAGAAGTTCAGATCAATCTGGGTTAGTGCCTGGCCTTCATTGAATAGATGAAGAGCGTGAAGAGCAACAAGCATAGACCCTGAGTTGACGGAGAAAAATATGACAATCGGTATCGTTGGTGTGAAGCGAGGTATGACACGAATCTTCAGAGAAGATGGATCGTCAATACCTGTGACAGTTGTTGAAGCAAAACCCAATCGGGTTACACAGGTCAAGACAGTGGAATCTGATGGTTATGCGGCAATCCAGATTACTCACGGTACAGTAAAAGCGTCGAACGTCAGTAAACCTGTTGCCGGGCATTTTAGTAAGGCGAATGTGGAAGCAGGGCGGAATCTCTGTGAATTCCGCCTGTCCTCCGGTGAAGAGTACAACGTCGGTGATACGTTGACGATTGAAGGATTTGAAGAAGGGCAAATGGTAGACGTTGCTGGTCAGTCTAAGGGTAAGGGTTTCCAGGGGGTGATTAAGCGCTATAACTTTAAAATGCAAGACGCGACCCATGGCAACTCGATATCTCACCGGGCGCCGGGTTCAATTGGACAGTGCCAGACACCTGGCCGCGTATTTAAAGGCAAAAAGATGGCAGGCCATATGGGTGCCGAGAAAGTAACCGTGCAGACATTGGAAATTATAAAAATTGACCAGGAAAACAACCTGTTGCTAATTAAAGGCGCAATTCCTGGGGCAAAAGGCAGTGACGTGATTGTTAAACCAGCCGTCAAAGTCCGAAATTAAGCGGGAGTGGAATCTTGAATCTCAATATTTCAGAACCAGGTAAGGGCGTCACAGATAAAGCTGTTGACGTGTCCGAAACAACATTTGGTCGTCAATACAACGAAGCACTTGTGCACCAGGTGGTCGTCGCTTTCATGGCAGGTACCCGCCAGGGTTCGAGCGCCCAGAAAACACGATCGGAAGTCCGTGGTGGTGGTCGCAAACCTTTCCGGCAGAAGGGTACAGGGCGTGCGCGTGCGGGAACGATTCGCAGCCCAATCTGGCGTGGGGGTGGCGTTACCTTTGCTGCGAAACCGCGTGATCATTCGCAAAAAGTAAACAAGAAAATGTTTCGCGGTGCCATGCAATCAATCTTGTCGGAATTGATACGACAGGATCGTTTGATTGTCACAGAGGATTTTTCCGTTGACGCACCAAAAACTAAACAGGTACAGGCTCGCTTAAAAGAGCTGGGTCTTGAAAACGTGCTTATTGTTGTCGAAGAAGTTGATAGTAACCTGTATCTGGCAGCGCGTAATCTCAGGAAAGTTGACGTTATCGACGTTCAGGGTGTTAACCCGGTGAACCTCATCGGGTTTGACAAAGTGTTATTTACAGTAGGTGCGCTTAAGAAGGCAGAGGAGATGCTCGGATGAACGAGGAGCGAATGTATAAAATCTTGCTCGGTGCGCATATCTCTGAAAAAGCAACCAACATTGCAGATGAAACTAACCAGTTTGCTTTCAAGGTCGCCAGGGATGCAACCCGGCCAGAAATCAAACTGGCAGTGGAAAAGATTTACAGCGTATCCGTGAAGAATGTCACGGTGTTGAACGTAAAAGGGAAAGTGAAGAGAAATGTGCGCGGTGTGAGTAAAAAGCCGAGCTGGAAGAAAGCTTATGTCCGTTTGGAAGATGGGCACGATATTGATTTTTCAACTACAGCTAGTTGATTACTAGTTAACGAATAGATAAAGGCGCGAGATAACAAAATGCCAGTTGTAAAAGCCAAGCCTACGTCACCGGGTCGAAGATTTGTTGTAAAGGTCGTGAATCCTGACCTGCATCGAGGCGAACCATATAAACCGCTATTGGAGAAAAAATCCAAGACTGGCGGGCGCAATAATAATGGTCGAATTACCACCCGGCATATTGGTGGTGGTCATAAGCAAAAGTATCGCATTATTGATTTTAAACGGAACAAAGATGGCATCAAAGCCATAGTAGAAAGACTGGAATACGACCCTAACAGAACCGCGAACATAGCCCTCCTGAAATATGCAGACGGCGAAAGACGATACATTATAGCCCCGCGCAACGTCACAACAGGTGACGAAATTCAATCCGGTGACAACACCCCAATTAAGGCAGGAAACTGCCTGCCCATGCGCAACATTCCGATGGGAAGTATTATTCACTGTATCGAATTAAAAGTGGGCAAAGGTGCCCAGATTGCCCGGAGCGCTGGAACATCCGCACAGCTGGTAGCCAAAGAGGGGCGATACGTAACTTTGCGTCTACGCTCTGGTGAAATGCGAAAGGTATTGGCTGAGTGCCGTGCAACACTAGGTGAAGTAAGCAACCCAGAGCACAACCTCAGATCATTGGGTAAGGCTGGAGCCACTCGTTGGAGAGGCGTTAGACCAACTGTCCGTGGTGTTGTCATGAACCCTGTAGATCACCCGCATGGTGGCGGTGAAGGTAAAACATCCGGTGGTCGTCACCCGGTTTCACCCTGGGGTGTACCCACCAAGGGTTACAAGACTCGTAAGAACAAGCGAACGGACAAGATGATTGTCCGACGTCGTCGTTCCACTCGATAGGAGATAAAACGTGCCACGTAGTTTAAAAAAAGGGCCATTTGTCGATTTGCATCTGGTGAAAAAGGTCCGAAAGGCGGTAGAAAGTAACGATAAACGACCGATTAAAACCTGGTCTCGTCGTTCCATGATCACCCCTGATTTCGTTGGTCTGACTATCCAGGTACACAACGGACGCCAGCATATTCCAGTTTTTATAAATGAAGATATGGTTGGTCACAAACTGGGAGAGTTTGCTCTGACCAGAACCTTTCGTGGACATGCCGCGGATAAAAAGGCCCGCAGGTAGGTAAAGAGGATACATGATGGAAGTCAAAGCTCGCTTGAAAGGTGTCAGGCTATCAGCCCAGAAAGCTCGTTTGGTTGCAGACCAGATCAGAGGCAAGCAGGTTGGCGAGGCACTCAATATACTGAATTTCAGTACCAAGAAAGGTGCTCACCTTGTGCGAAAGTTATTGGAATCAGCCATTGCCAATGCAGAGCATAATGAAGGTGCGGATGTTGATGAATTGTCCGTGTCTAGAATTTTTGTTGATGAAGGGATGACGATGAAGCGTATTCGGCCAAGAGCGAAGGGTCGGGCTGATCGAATCCTCAAGCGTAGTTGTCATATTACTCTAGCTGTGGCTGATGAGTAGCACGAGAGCAACCAGGTAATAACAGGAGATCAATATGGGTCAGAAAGTACATCCCACTGGAATGCGTCTTGGCATTGTCAAGGAGCATAATTCTATCTGGTACGCCAGTGGCCCTGCTTATGCGGAAAAGCTACTTATAGACCTGAAGGTGCGGGAATATATCCACAAAAGACTCGCACAGGCGTCAGTCAGTCGAATTGTTATTCAGCGACCGGCTCAAACAGCCAGGATCACGATCCATACTGCCCGACCTGGAATCGTTATTGGTAAGAAAGGTGAGGATGTAGAAAGGCTTCGCAAAGATGTAGCCAAATTAATGGGGGTACCGGTACACATCAATATTGAAGAGATTCGAAAGCCGGAACTCGATGCTTATCTGGTCGCACAAAATGTTGCCCAGCAGCTGGAACGGAGGGTTCAGTTCAGGCGAGCGATGAAGCGAGTTATGCAAAATGCGACCAGACTTGGCGCAGAGGGTATCAAGGTAAGAGTCGCAGGCCGGCTTGGTGGTGCAGAGATAGCCAGGTCGGAAACTTATCACGAGGGTCGAGTACCACTGCATACCCTTCGTGCAGATATAGATTACGCCACAGCTGAGGCGCTGACCACGTACGGCATACTTGGTGTAAAAGTGTGGATATTCAAAGGTGAAATCCTGGGTGATCGCGAGGAAAGCGCGGCACCGAAGAGTTCTAACATTCAGAGTTTTGGATAAGAGATATGTTACAACCGAAGCGTACTAAGTTCAGAAAGCAACATAAGGGCAGGAACCGGGGCCTTGCGCACCGTGGTAATACTGTTAGCTTTGGTGAGTTTGGATTGAAAGCAACATCGCGAGGTCGGCTGACGGCGAGACAGATCGAAGCAGGTCGTCGGGCAATGACCAGGCGTGTAAAGCGTGGCGGACAGATTTGGATCAGGGTATTTCCTGACAAACCGATTACCCAGAAGCCGCTCGAAGTCAGGCAGGGTAAAGGTAAGGGTAATGTGGAATATTGGGTCGCACAGATAAAACCCGGGAAAGTGCTCTACGAGATGGAAGGCGTAACGGAAGAAGAGGCGAGAGACGCGTTTAAGCTTGCCGCTGCAAAGCTTCCGGTTACCACAGCCTTCGTCAAACGAGTCGTGATGTAGAGATTTATTGGAACTATTTATTCGAACCATTTATTCGAACCATTTATTAGAACTATTTATTCGAACCATTTAATTCGAACTGGTTGTCAGAACTAATTATTGAAGCGGTATTGGTTGTCGCTTATTGAGAGTTTAGAAATGAAAGCATCTGAATTGAGAGAAAAGACAGTAGATGAGCTACAAGAAAACTTAATAGCTCTGATGAAGGATCAATTTGCATACCGTATGCAGAAGTCAACCGGCCAATTGAACCAGACACATCTGCTAAAAGATGTGGCAAAGGATATTGCACGGGTTAAAACGGTTCTAAATGGAAAATCAGTTAGCGGATGACCCAACAGGTCTTACGGGTAATGGGAACAGGTAAATGAGCAAAGGAACAAATGTAGCGCGTACGGCAAGTGGTACCGTCGTCAGCAATAAGATGGATAAAACGATCACGGTAGTGGTGGAGCGAATGATTAAACATCCTTTGTATGGGAAGTACATCAGACGTTCGAAGAAGATCCATGCCCATGACCCGGAAAACCAGTGTCAGGAAGGGGACAAGGTAACGATTGAGGAAACTCGACCGATTTCCAAGACCAAAGCCTGGAAACTGAGCTCGGTAGATAGAAAAGCAACAATTATATAAGTGAAAGTCGAACAGCGTTCAAACCTGGCGATTTTGGTGGAGTTAACAGCATGATTCAAACACAAACATATCTCGATATAGCGGACAATAGCGGCGCGCGCCGGGTAATGTGCATCAAGGTTTTGGGTGGCTCAAAGCGTCGATATGCCAGTATAGGTGACATTATTAAGGTAACTGTAAAGGAAGCCATACCGCGGGGTCGGGTAAAAAAAGGCCAGGTATTGGATGCAGTTGTAGTGAGAACAAAGAAGGGAATTCGGCGGTCTGATGGTTCTGTTATCAGGTTTGATGGTAATGCAGCAGTTTTGCTCAATGCGCAAAAACAGCCGATTGGAACTCGAATATTTGGGCCGGTGACCAGAGAGCTTCGCACCGATAACTTTATGCGGATTGTTTCGCTTGCACCCGAAGTTTTGTAAGGACTGGTTCAGACATGCAAAAAATTAAGAAAGATGATGAAGTGATTGTCATCACAGGGAAAGACAAAGGTAAAACGGGAATGATAACCCGAATTCGGGATGATGGCCGGGTGTATGTCTCAGGGATCAACATGATCAAACGGCATACCAAAGGTAATCCCCAGATGGGTCAACCGGGTGGAATTATTGAAAAAGAAGCGCCCATGCAGGCTTCTAATATAGCAGTCTACAACCGTAGTGCTAACAAGGCAGACAAAGTAGGCATTAAAATTTTGGAAGACGGAAAAAAAGTACGAATTTTCAAATCTTCCGGCGAACAGATTGATGGTTAATCGACATGGCTGATCTAAAAAAAGTATACGAAAAAGAAATCAAGGCGAAACTAAAAGAAGAGCTTGGCCTGACCAATGTAATGGAAGTGCCACGCATCACCAAAATCTCATTAAACATGGGTGTTGGTGAAGCTATTGGTGACCGCAAACAGTTGGATGCAGCAGTTTCAGATCTCGAAGCTATTGCAGGACAGAAAGTGGTGACCAACAATGCTAGAAAGTCCATCGCGGGTTTCAAAGTTCGTGAAGGCTACCCAATAGGGTGCAAAGTGACATTACGTCGGGATCGAATGTACGAATTTCTTGATCGATTGATCAATATTGCCATTCCGAGGCAACGAGACTTCAGGGGGATTAGCCCGAAGTCATTTGATGGTAGAGGCAATTTTTCAATGGGTTTTACAGAGCAGATCGTATTTCCTGAAATTGATTACGATAAGATCGATAAGGTCCGGGGGCTTGATATTGCGATAGTCACCACTGCTAAATCTGATGAGCACGGCAGAGCATTACTTAAAGCATTTAATTTTCCACTAAGGGATGCAGGGTAGGTCAAACGTCCTTGGTATTAATTGACAAGAACAGGCTGAAACGAATAGAGAAATTTTATGGCTAAAAGATCGATGATTAATCGCGAAATAAAGCGCCAGAAAACTGCAAAGAAATTCGCAGTGAAGCGGGCTGCTCTTAAAACGATCATTTCCAATATTGAAGCATCTGATGATGAGCGATGGGAAGCACAGTTAAAATTACAGAAGTTGCCGCGCGATGCGAGCCCTTGTCGCCAGGTCAGGCGTTGTAGCCTTACAGGCAGGCCGCATGGGGTTTATCGTCGATTTGGTTTAGGCAGGAACAAGTTAAGAGAGGCTGCCATGCGGGGCGATATCCCGGGTCTGGTTAAGTCCAGCTGGTAGTTTCTAACAGATAAAGACGGAGTTAAAAAACAAATGACTATGCAAGATCCTTTGGCTGACCTTTTGACGCGAGTTCGTAACGCTCAACAAGCCAAGATTACAGATATTGAGATGCCTTCTTCAACTACAAAAGTGTCTGTTGCCAGGGTATTGAAAGAAGAAGGATTTATAGCTGATTACAATGTGAACGAGTTGGGCGAAGGAAAATCTACTCTGAACATTGCATTACGCTATCACGAGGGCAGACCTGTAATAGAAGAAATCAAGAGGATTAGTCGTCCAGGTTTGCGGCAATATAAAAGTAAAGATAACATTCCAGTCGTTAGGGGTGGTCTGGGCATTATTATCTTGTCCACGAATAAGGGTGTCATGACAGATCGTGCAGCACGGGCTGCCGGTGTTGGTGGTGAGCTACTTTGTTCGGTTTTTTGATACAGCTTTTTCAACAGAAACTGAAATAAATATTTTATGAAGAACCAGATTATTACAGGCAAATAGTTATGTCACGAATTGCAAACAGTCCAGTAGGTATTCCAAAGGGGGTAGAAGTTGCCCTGAATGGACAAGAGCTGAGTGTGAAGGGAAGCAAGGGACAACTTAACCTGACAATTCACGAATTGGTCGAGATTTCACAAGAAGAAGATGCACTTAAATTTGCAGCATCCGGATCTGGAAAGAAATCATCTGCGATGGCAGGAACCTTTCGTTCACTTGTCGACAATATGGTTGTTGGAGTCACCCAGGGTTTCCAGAAAGAATTGGAGCTCAGAGGTGTTGGATATCGTGCCCAGATGGAGGGGAACAAGCTCAAATTGACCCTTGGTTTTTCGCATCCGGTTGAATACTTGATTCCTGAAGGTATCCATATTGAAACGCCTACGCAAACACAAATAATTGTGAGTGGAATCGACAAGCAATTGGTTGGCCAGATTTCTGCGGAGATCAGGGCATTTAGGCCGCCTGAGCCCTACAAAGGCAAAGGTGTTCGATATGCTGACGAGGAAGTAAAGCGAAAGGAAGCAAAGAAAAAATAATTTAATTGTGCTCTCGTTTCCCGGATTTTAGGTAGACGGGAACTAGTCATTCCAAAAATCGGTTTTGGCAGAGTGGAATCGCGCAGAAGAGATGAGTAAGAAGAAATGAGTAAGAAAAGAGAAGCAAGGTTAAGAAGGGCCAGACGTGGCAGAAAGCACATGCTGACGCTCGAGGTGCCACGGTTATGTGTGTATCGGTCTCCGCGACACATCTACGCGCAGATCATTTCTGCTAAGGGAGACAAGATTGAGGCATCTGCTTCAACTTTAGAAAAGGCACTTCGTGGCGATGCCACAGGAAATATTGACGGTGCGGCGAGAGTCGGTCAGCTGATTGCAGAACGGGCCAAACTGGCTGGTTTTGAGAAGGTTGCATTTGACCGGTCTGGTTACAAATTTCATGGTCGGGTAAAAGCCCTGGCAGAAGCCGCGCGTGAAGGTGGATTGCAATTCTAATTCAGCGTTGCGAGATTTTTAGAGGATAAAAAATGGCGTATAACGACCAGGAAAACGAAGAAGGTATCCAGGAAAAGCTGGTACAGGTAAATCGTGTGGCCAAGGTAGTGAAGGGTGGCCGCATATTTGGATTTACTGCTTTGACTGTCGTCGGTGATGGCAATGGCCGGGTGGGCTACGGTCGTGGTAAGGCGCGGGAAGTACCACTTGCGATTCAGAAATCAATGGAAGCTGCACGCCGAAATATGATCCAGGTGGATCTGAACGGCACAACTCTCCAGTATCCGATTACCGCCCGTCATGGCGCATCAAAAATTTATATGCAGCCAGCCTCCGAAGGTACGGGCATTATTGCTGGTAAGACGATGCGAGCTGTACTGGAAGTTGCGGGAGTACAAAACGTTCTTGCTAAATGTTACGGGTCCACAAACCCGGTGAATGTGATAAGAGCTACATTCAAGGGACTACAGAACATGCGCTCACCTGAAAGTATTTCAGAGAAGCGTGGCATTCCCCTGGAAGAGATGGTGGGGTAGATAATGGCCGGTAAGAAAATCAAAGTAACGTTAAACAAGAGTCCGATTGGTCGGTTGAAAGATCATAAGGCCTGTGTTGCCGGGCTGGGCTTGAGGAAGATTCGGCAGACAGTCGAAATTGAAGACTCACCCTCGGTGAGGGGCATGATTAATAAGGTCTCTTACATGGTGAGTGTAGAAGGCGAGTAGGGCTGTTCATGAAGAGCCGCTCAGGGCTGTCGAGCCGCTCAGGGTTGTTGCTTTTTATAGAAGAACCGCTCAAGGCTGTCGAGCCGCTCAGGGCTGTTTATAAAAAACCGCTCAGGGCTGTACAGAAGGATTAAGTAGGGCGCATAAAGGAACGATTGAAATGCAATTGAATACAATGAAATCGGCAAAAGGTAGCCGCACTGCCAAGAAGCGAGTTGGTCGTGGGGGAGGTAGCGGAACAGGCAAAACCTGCGGTCGTGGCCACAAAGGGCAGAAGTCCAGGACTGGTGGTCGAATTCGTGCTGGTTTTGAGGGTGGTCAACAGCCATTGCAGATGAGATTGCCAAAATTTGGATTTAATTCAGCCAAGGCACGAATAACTGCAGAGGTCACGCTTTCTGAATTAAGCAAGCTGGATGTTGATGTTATCGACTTGCAAGCACTTAAAGATGCGGATGTTATCCAGGAAGGGAAACTTCGCGCCAGAGTTATGTTGTCTGGCGAAATTGGTAAGGCCATTACCTTGAAGGGCATCGGTGTCACCAAAGGTGCGCGAGCAGCAATCGAAGCTGCTGGCGGGAAAATAGAAGAGTAGACCAGAATAAATGACGAGTACACTCGCACAAGGTAAAGCGATGGCGACCGGCGGCGGCTTGACCGAGCTGCGACACCGCCTGCTTTATGTATTGATCGCTATCATTGTTTACCGGATTGGAAGTCATATTCCTGTCCCGGGAATTGATCCTGAGCGGCTGAGATCACTATTTGAACAACAGCAGGGTGGTATTCTGGATCTCTTTAACATGTTTTCGGGTGGCGCACTCGAGCGCATGAGTATTTTTGCCCTGGGAATCATGCCCTATATCTCGTCATCAATTATTACCCAGCTATTGGTAGCAACAACACCGTCGTTGCAGCAGTTACGGAAAGAAGGTGATGCAGGGCGCAGAAAGATTGCGCAATACACGCGTTATGGCACGCTTCTACTGGCAACCGTTCAGGGATTTGCCATGAGTAGTGGGCTTGCGTCACAAGGTTTGTCTTATACCGGTAATGTTGCGTTTCACTTTGTCGCGATCACAACTCTGGTCACCGGTGCAATGTTCCTCATGTGGTTGGGTGAACAGGTAACGGAACGCGGTGTGGGCAACGGAATTTCGATAATTATCTTTACCGGAATCGTGTCGGGTTTTCCCGGTGCTATCGGTCAATCATTTGAACAAGCACGCCAGGGTGAGATTTCTATTTTGGCATTGTTGATTATTGGATCCCTGGCCGTTGGGGTGGTTGCCTTTGTTGTATTTGTCGAACGTGGACAACGGCGGATCACCATTAATTACGCGAGGCGGCAACAAGGTCGTCGGATGTACCAGGCACAGAGCAGTTTTCTACCCCTTAAGGTGAACATGGCTGGCGTGATACCCGCTATTTTTGCAAGCAGCCTTTTACTTTTTCCTGCGTCGTTAGGTCAATGGTTTGGACAATCGCCGGGAATGGAATGGCTGCAGGAATTGAGTCTGCAGATTGCGCCTGGGCAGCCCTTGAATATTATCCTTTTCTCAATGGGTATTATTTTCTTCTGTTTTTGGTATACCGCGATCATGTTTAACCCGAAAGAAGTTGCTGATAATCTAAAAAAATCAGGTGCCTTTATCCCGGGTTATAGACCTGGGGATCAAACTGCTCGACATATCGACACAATTCTTACAAGGCTAACCTTATTTGGTTCCTTGTACATGACCGCAGTTTGTTTGTTACCACAATTTCTGGTGGTGCAATTTAATATCACGTTCCAGCTTGGCGGAACGGCATTGTTGATTGTAGTTGTAGTAGTGATGGATTTCATGGCCCAGGTGCAAACACACCTTATGTCTCATCAATATGAATCGTTGATGAAGAAATCCAACCTGCAAAATTTTGGGCGTAAATAGTTTCTATTTTTTTGAAGAACCGTTTAATCGGAGCAAATTATGAAAGTCAGGGCTTCAGTGAAAAAGATGTGCCGCAATTGTAAAATAATTCGGCGTAAAGGGGTTGTCAGAGTAATCTGCACAGAACCGCGACATAAACAACGCCAGGGTTGATCTGGCAGCATAAAGGTTTACAGGAGCAACTTGAATGGCTCGTTTAGCTGGAATTAATATTCCCGACAATAAACATGCAGAGATTTCTCTGACATACATTTATGGCATCGGTCGAAAAACCGCGAAAGATTTGTGTACGGAAACCGGCGTTAGCCCTACTCGTAGAGTGCAAGACTTGACTGAAGAAGAATTGGACAAGTTGCGTGTCGGGATTGGCAAATTAAACGTCGAAGGTGATTTGCGTCGAGAGGTGCAACTGAATATAAAACGACTTTTGGATTTAGGTTGTAATCGTGGCATTCGTCATAGAAGGAATTTACCTGTGCATGGTCAACGTACGAAGACTAATGCCAGAACGCGGAAAGGTCCCAAGCGACCGATACGCAGGTAATTAAATCGAAGTGATTGATCAATAGGTGAACTGACAATATGTCTGAAACAGAAACAGAAACAGAAACAGTTACAGAAGCAGAAGCTGATACAGAGAAAGCGGTAGTAGCACCCGTTAGGCGTCGAGGCAAGCGGCAAGTAGCCGATGGTTTGGCACACATACATGCTTCCTTTAATAACACAATAATAACGATTACAGATCGTCAGGGTGGCGCATTGTCATGGGCGACTGCTGGAGGATCAGGCTTTCGGGGTGCCCGAAAGAGCACGCCATTCGCGGCGCAGGTAGCGGCAGAAAGAGCAGGAAACGCAGCGCTGGAATACGGCATGCAAAACCTTGAAGTGTTTGTGAAGGGCCCCGGTCCCGGTAGGGAAGCGGCAGTCAGGGCATTGAATTCAGTTGGTTTCAGAATTACGAATATTACTGATGTGACCCCGATACCACATAATGGATGCAGACCACCCAAGAAACGACGGGTGTAATTGAGGAGATAAGTCATGGCCAGATATCTCGGCCCAAAGTTAAAATTATCCAGAAGGGAAGGCACTGACCTCTTTTTGAAGAGCGGTGTTCGTCCGCTGGAATCTAAATGCCGTGCAGATACTGTACCAGGCCAGCACGGTCAGCGTCGTACCAGACTTTCTGACTATGCAGTTCAGCTTCGTGAAAAGCAGAAAGTCCGCAGGTTGTACGGTGTTCTGGAAAAGCAGTTCAGGAATTATTACAAGAAAGCAGATCGCCAGAAAGGTGCGACTGGTGAAAATCTGCTGAGAATTTTGGAAAGACGGCTAGATAATGTTGTTTATCGTATGGGATTCGGCTGCACTCGCGCCGAGTCACGCCAGCTGGTTTCTCACAAGTCTATCCTGGTAAACGGTAATGTCACTAATATTGCGTCCTACCAGGTCGAAGTTGGTGATACTATTGCAATTCGAGAAAGATCGAAAAGCCAACTAAGAATTCAAGGTGCACTAGCACTTTCTACCCAACGTGCACCTGTAGAGTGGGTGGATGTTAATGCAGATAAATTGGAAGGTGTGTTCAGGGCCTATCCAATGCGCGAGGAGCTACCGCAGGAAATCAACGAAAACTTGATAGTTGAGTTGTACTCCAAGTAAGTCATTCAAGAAGTCAGTCCCACTTACGGATTTTGTCAGGAAGGTATATTTATGCCCCATTCGTCACTAGAGTTTTTAACGCCAAAACACATTCAGGTTGATCAAATCAACGACACCAGGGCGACAGTCATACTTGAGCCGCTGGAGCGAGGTTTTGGTCACACACTAGGCAATGCATTGCGTAGGATTTTGCTTTCATCCATGCCTGGGTGCGCTATTACGGAAGCTGAAATAGAAGGTGTACTTCATGAGTACAGTACGATAGAAGGTGTTCAGGAAGATGTGATTGAAATATTGTTGAACCTTAAAGGTGTAGCAATAAGGTTGAACGATGCAGATGAAGTTGAGCTGGTACTGGATCGTCAAGGTCCAGGTGTCGTTACAGCAGGTGATTTTCAACTGGACCATGATGTAGAAATCGCAAACCCGGATCATGTCATTGCAAATTTGAATGAAAGAGGTCATCTGAAATTGCGAGTCAAAGTCGGGCGCGGTCGAGGCTACGAACCGGCTGATATCCGGATTGCTGATGACGAAGAAGGCCGTGTCATTGGAAGCCTTTTACTGGACGCGTCTTACAGTCCGGTACGCAGAGTTGCCTATAAGGTCGACAGTGCACGGGTCGAACAACGAACCGACCTTGACAAGCTCATCATCGATCTGGAAACCAACGGGACGTTGGATCCTGAAGAAGCTATTCGACGGGCGGCAACCATTTTGCAACAGCAGGTTGCTGTGTTTGTTGATCTTGAGAGTGAAAAAGAACCGGAGCCGGAAGAACAAGGGGATGAGATTGATCCTATTCTTCTTAGACCGGTTGATGATCTCGAACTTACCGTTCGGTCAGCGAACTGCCTGAAGGCTGAAAATATTTACTATATCGGTGATCTTATTCGCCGGACTGAAGTTGAGTTGTTGAAGACACCTAACCTGGGTAAAAAGTCACTGACGGAAATCAAGGATGTATTGGCATCCCGTGGTTTGTCTTTGGGAATGAGACTTGAAAACTGGCCGCCGACAAGTTTACGTGGTGATGAACGGGTACTGGGTTAAATACCAAGGTCAGGGTAAAAACTCTGACTTGAGATTAATGATGGTCAGGGTAAGAATTCCGACCATTGATAGCAATTAGGGTTAGGTTGGGACTGGAATTATTATTCCAACCCCAGTGAGTAACCTCTATTAGGAATTTGTGTCATGCGCCATAGAAAAAGTGGTAGGCAATTAAATAGAAACTCTTCACACCGGAAAGCCATGTTTCGTAATATGGCCTGTTCCTTGTTTGAACACGAGGTGATCAAGACCACAGTGCCGAAGGCGAAAGAACTCAAGAAAGTTGCAGAACCCCTTATTACACTAGCGAAGAACGATTCAGTTGCCAATCGACGCCTGGCTTTTGCGCGTACTCGCAGTAAGGAGGCAGTGGGTAAATTATTTGGAGAACTTGGTCCGCGATACCAGGACAGGCCAGGTGGATACACTCGCATACTCAAAGCCGGGTTTCGTACCGGCGATGCGGCTCCAATGGCATACATTGAGTTGGTAGACCGGCCGATTCCTGATGATGATTTTGAGGATGATGATTCAGACGATGATGAGTAACAAAATCTGAATATGTAGTATATGAAATGAATATAAGGCCGGGTTTCCCCGGCTTTTTCAATTGAAAATTCCATAGGGTGAGGTCTTGAATGATTCAATCATTTAATCCAACTGTTCGAACATTAATGGGCCCGGGGCCATCTGATGTTAATCCACGTATCCTGAGCGCAATGGGTCAACCAACGATTGGCCATCTCGATCCTGAATTTATCCGAATGATGGACGAAATAAAGTTGCTTCTCCAGTTTGCATTCCAGACCCGTAACGAATTGACAATCCCTGTGTCTGCGCCTGGCAGTGCCGGAATGGAAACCTGTTTTGTCAACCTGGTGGAACCAGGTGACAAGGTTGTGATTTGCCAGAATGGGGTTTTTGGCACCCGCATGGCAGACAACGTAAGACGGCTGGGCGGCGAAGTTTTGCTTGTGGAAGATGATTGGGGCCGAGCAGTTGATCCCCATAAACTTGAAGATACCTTGAAAGCGAATCCAGGTGTAAAAATAGTAGCCTTTGTGCACGCTGAGACCTCGACTGGCGTTCGTTCTGATGCTAAATCTTTATGTGAGATAGCAGCACGGCACGATTGTTTGTCAATTGTCGATTGTGTTACCTCTCTGGGTGGTTGTGAGGTTAACCTTGACGATTGGGGTGCAGATGCAGCCTATAGCGGCACCCAGAAATGCCTGTCCTGTGCGCCAGGACTATCGCCCATCAGCTTTAGCGAAAAGGCTGTTGAAGCCATCAAGTCACGGAAGACGCCTGTTAGCTCCTGGTTCCTGGATCTAAATCTGGTAATGGGCTACTGGGGGGAAGGTCAAACCAGGGCATATCATCATACGGCCCCGGTTAATGCATTGTACGGGTTACATGAGGCCCTGATAATCCTGCAGGAAGAGGGTCTTGATGCCAGTTGGGATAGGCACACTCGAAACCACCTCGCACTCAAGGCGGGGGCTGAAGCACTGGGCCTTTCATTCATTGTTCCAGAAGATGAAAGGTTACCTCAACTGAATGCGATTACCATCCCGGATGGTGTGGATGAAGCAACCATTCGACGGGAACTGCTCAGCCAATATAATCTGGAAATCGGCGCCGGGCTTGGTGTCCTGGCTGGCAAAGTGTGGCGTATCGGACTCATGGGATATGCCAGTAACCCAAAAAATGTCCTGCTCTGCATAACGGCACTTGAATCAGTTCTTTGCCAATTTAATGCCCATATCAACAAGGGTGTTGCAATTGATGCAGTGAGACAGGCATATCAAAGTTAGAGGCGCATGTTCTGCTTTTTGTAAATGCTTAGAAGACTAACCTGCACATTTTGAATTTTCCCGTTCAGGTACTAACCAGGACCGTTGGATAAAGGTTTATTGACCCTGCTTCTGTTCAGTAGCTCGCAAGCAACGAGCGTGGCGATGACAACTAACAGCGTGATGAAAGTAAACATCAGGGCGTCTTCAATATTACCGGTGGTCTTAACCACCAGGCTGCTGAAGTAAGGCGCACCCGTTGAGCCAAGCGCGGACATGAGCAACATATAAGCAATATTTCGGTGGGTTGGTATTGATACAAATGTCAGGGAGAACGCCACGTAAGCATTGAATGTTGCCGAAATAGAGATGCCGTAAACAAGTGCCAGGAAGAGCATGGTGTCGATGCTGGTGGCGCGCGTCAGAAGATAAACGGAAACGGCGGAGACCGTTACAAATACGTATAGAAGATACTTCACTTTAATACGGGAAACGAGCCAGGTGCCGGCCAGCGAGCCGATAAGCGCGGCAGTAAAAATGTTGGACATGAATTGACCGGAAGAATTTGAGCCAACGTTAAATCTTTGTTCAACGTATTGCGGTGCCCAGATGAACATTGAGATCTTCGCGAGCATGAACAACAAAAGGCTGACGCCCGTTAAAATAATGCCCATATTCCACTCTGTCCTTGAGTGCCCGTTTTTCTCGGAATGATGAGTCAGATCTTTTTGAAAATTTGAGGCAAGAGACAGCACCAGTACGAAAATGATGATGGCTGCAACCACCATGTAGGTACTGCCGAAGGGAAGTTGTTTTGTCACAAACCAGGTTGTGATGATTGAAAATATCACGCCCCCTCCATTGAACATGGCATCCTGTGCAACTAACACCGTCTGTCGCGCTGGTCCTGACCAGAGTTGGGTAATCAGTGTACCGGAGCCGCAACTCGCCACACTGATGGCGACACCAAATACCGTGAGCCATAATGCAAGCAGTTCAAAGCTGCCGCTTGAAAACTGGCAATCGATAAACGTAGATGGGGGTGACACACCCTACCAAGCAGTATCAATTTTGTGCTCATCGGGCTTTCGGAGAAAGCCATTAAACGAATCAGGCCGCGCTTTTGGTCACCTACCGAATTGAGCCTGGCGTTAGTCAGGTTTATGATTTAGCCAGTATAGGTTTCAGGTATTGCCCGGTGAAGGAATGTTCGCACCTGGTAATTTGCTCCGGGGTGCCGCAAGCAATTATTTCACCCCCTCCTGCGCCACCTTCTGGTCCCAGGTCGACGATCCAATCGGCAGTTTTGATGACATCGAGATTGTGCTCGATGACAATAATCGTGTTACCGTGATCGCGGAGACGGTGGATGACTTCCAGCAATTGTTGTATGTCGTGAAAATGTAATCCTGTAGTCGGTTCATCCAGGATGTACAATGTTTGCCCCGTATCTCTCTTCGACAGCTCTCTCGACAGTTTCACCCTTTGGGCTTCCCCCCCAGACAAGGTCGTCGCGCTCTGGCCTAATTTGATATACCCCAGTCCAACGTCCAGGAGAGTTTTCAAACGTCGCTCGATCATGGGTATTGCCTGCAGGAATTCATGTGCATCTTCGACAGTCATCTCCAAGACCTGGTGAATTGATTTCCCCTTGTAATGAATTTCCAGGGTCTCGCGGTTGTATCTCTTACCCTTGCATTCGTCGCAAGTGACGTAAACGTCTGGTAGAAAGTGCATTTCTACCTTGATCAGCCCATCTCCCTGGCATGCCTCACATCTGCCTCCCTTGACATTGAAGCTGAACCTTCCTGGCTTGTATCCCCTGGATCTCGCCTCCTGGGTGCCGGAAAATAATTCCCTGATGGGTGTAAAGATGTTGGTATAGGTGGCTGGATTTGAACGTGGTGTTCGGCCGATGGCACTCTGGTCGATGTCGACTACTTTATCCAACTGCTCAAGGCCGATAATTGATTCATAAGGCGCGACCTGCGGGTTGGTAGCCCCGTTAAGCTGCCTTGCAGCAATAGGGTAGATTGTTTGGTTGATCAGCGTCGATTTTCCGGATCCCGAAACTCCTGTCACGCAGGTCATCAGACCTAGTGGAATCGTCAGGTCAATATTCTTCAGGTTGTTCCCGCTTGCGCCCTTTAAGCACATTAATTTATTTTCATCATAGGGCGTTCGTACTGAAGGAATGGCGATCGATCTCTTTCCAGACAGAAATTGTCCCGTCACCGAGCGGTCACAATCCAGTATTTGTTGAAGATTTCCATGGGCGACAATTTCACCACCATGAACTCCGGCGCCAGGACCGATATCAATAAGGTAGTCTGCCTCACGGATTGCTTCTTCATCGTGTTCGACGATGATCACTGTATTGCCCAGGTCCCGAAGTCGCGTCAGCGTGTTCAGAAGGCGCTTATTATCTCTCTGGTGCAAACCGATTGAAGGTTCATCCAGAATGTACATGACACCCACCAATCCTGCCCCTATCTGGCTAGCAAGTCTAATACGTTGAGCTTCACCTCCAGATAGCGAATTAGCACTTCGATCCAGGGTAAGATAATTTAGTCCGACATCCATCAAGAACCTAAGCCTGGCATCAATTTCGCTGAGGATTTTTTCAGCAATCGTGGCGCGCTGGCCTTCAAGCTTCAATTGGCCTAATTCCTGATGGGTAACAGAAATTGACCGGCTGGTTAAGTCCGGTAATGATTTTCCATCAATCGTGACAGCGCGTGCATCCCTGTTTAATCTCGCACCACTACATTCATGGCAGATCCGGGTCGTGAGATACTTTGACAGGTTGTCCCGCACCATCTGTGAGTCAGTCTCCCTGAATCGCCGTTCCATATTCGGAATGATGCCTTCGAATACGTGAGCCCTTGTATATTCGTCTCCTTTGTCATTGACGTATCGAAACTGGATTTTCTCTGTTCCGCTACCATCCAAAATGACACTCTGAAGTTTGATGTCCAGTTGGTTGAACGGTGTCGTCAGCTCGAATTCATAGTGCTTCGAAATACTATTGAGCATCTGGTAATAATAAATATTGCGGCGATCCCATCCGTGAATTGCGCCTTCTGCCAGTGACAGATCCGGGTTACTCATCACAGTGTCCGTGTCGAACACCTGGTTGATCCCGAGTCCATCACAGGCTGGACATGCACCGGCAGGGTTGTTAAAAGAAAAGAAACGCGGTTCTAATTCTATAATTGAATGACCGCATTCCGGACAGGCAAATCTTGAAGAAAATACGACATCAGGCCTGTCAGGATCATCCATAAATGCGATGGCTGCCAGCCCATCCGAAGCCTGAACTGCCGTTTCGAAGGAATCCGCCAAACGTATCTTGATATCTTCCCTTATCCGAAACCGATCGACGACGACGGAAATGGAGTGCTGTTTATTTTTGTCGAGATCCGGCGTCTCATCGAGATCAGTCACAATGCCATTAATGCGAGCGCGGACGAATCCCTGGGCTCTTAGTTCTTTGAATAGATGAAGGTGTTCTCCCTTGCGATTTTTGACGATGGGTGCAAGGATCATCACCCGGGTTTCGTGTGGCAGGGCGAGAACCTGGTCAACCATCTGGCTAACGGATTGGGCCTCGAGTTTAACACCGTGATCCAGACAATGGGGTTCGCCTACACGCGCATAGAGTAGCCTCAGGTAGTCATAGATCTCGGTTATCGTACCAACTGTTGACCTTGGATTGTGGCTCGTGGATTTCTGCTCAATCGATATTGCCGGTGACAAGCCATCGATGTGATCCACATCCGGTTTTTCCATCAGGGAAAGAAACTGCCGGGCATATGCAGACAAAGACTCAACGTACCGACGCTGACCTTCAGCGTAGAGTGTATCGAACGCCAGGGAAGACTTCCCTGAACCAGAAAGGCCGGTGATGACGACTAATTTATCCCTGGGTATATCCAGGTCGATGTTTTTTAAATTATGAGTCCTGGCTCCTCTGATTGAAATGGTTTTCATGGGGTAATCGGCTGTTTAACTGGCAGGTTATTTTGCATCAATGGGCAGGGTAATGTCTGAAGATTATTCACGAATATACAGGTTCCCACTGTAAGTAAGTGTTGAATTTGCTATCATCCGCCGCGCATTGACCAGCGGCGATCTCCTCATCCGTCACTGCAACAATGTGACATCACAAAAGCGACTTCCTCAATAGGAAAATCACGATCGTGGAGGGGTTATAAGGGCACAGATTTTATAAGTTTAATCTCTCGCTGGCAAAGTTGGATTTGTTAGCACATACATTCAAGAATTCAAGCAAATTTTTTATTAACCTACCTGAAGAAAAGCATTCCGCAAACAATCCACATGAATAGACAGGAAGTGCAAACCGCAGCATCCATTGGGTTGTTATATTTGGTTCGTATGCTCGGTCTCTTCATGGTATTACCCGTGTTGCCAATTGCAGGCCGGGATCTCTCCTATGCGACACCGGCGCTTATTGGGCTAGCGCTCGGAATCTATGGGCTTTCCCAGGCTATATTGCAGATCCCCATGGGTTTACTGTCGGATAAATTTGGCAGGAAGAATGTCATTCTTGCGGGGCTTACGTTGTTTATCATGGGCAGTCTGGTGGCGGCATACAGCGACTCAATCTACGGTGTGATTACGGGAAGATTTCTGCAGGGGTGTGGCGCCATAGCGAGCAGTCTTCTGGCGTTGATGTCTGATTTGATCAGGATTGATCACAGATCCAAAGCCATGGCAATTATCGGTATTTCAATAGGTGCGTCTTTTGGGCTGGCGCTAGTTATTGGTCCGCTTGTGTATTCTTTTTTTGGGCTGGAAGGTGTATTCCTGTTTGCGGCACTGGCAGGGATAATGGGAATACTCGTCTTGTTAATGGTGATTCCTACTCCCCGGGTACGGACCCAAAACCTTGAATCAATGTTGCAAAAAGAGCGGATCATGACGGTTTTGAAGGATTCCGGACTAATGCGGGTCAATGTCGGCATATTTATGACCCACTATCTGCTTATGGCCAGCTTCATTGCTTTCCCGCTTATTTTTGAAGGTACGGGAAATATCCTTCAGGAACGGCACTCTCTCTACTATCTTGTTACGCTAGTCATTTCCTTCGTCCTCATGACCCCCTTTATGTGGTTGTCGGACAGGGCCGAGTACGCTAAACCCATCTTGCTGGCAGCGATTGCGATCTGCGTTGTTTCTCTCGTGTGGTTGGGAAGCTCAAACGCCTACTACCCGGTTCTTGCAGCCATCACCCTGTTCTTCATGGCCTTCAATTTGTTAGAAGTGACGCTGCCTGCCAGGGTAAGCAAGATTGCTGCTGCGGGTTCACGCGGCACCGCTATGGGCGTCTATTCAAGCTCACAATTTGCAGGGATATTTGCTGGCGGAACCGTAGGCGGAATGATACTTTCCGGCTCTGATATATCAACATTGATGTACGTTAATGCCCTGTTGTGTTCGATGTGGTTGATCTTCTCTTTGAGCTTACCAGTGCTGGGTGACATCGCCAGTCGAACCTTCAGTTACGATGAATCATGTCTGCTATCCACAAATCAGCTGTTAGAACGGTTACTATCCATTCGTGGTGTAATTGATGTAGCGCTTATTGAGGAAGAGAAAATTGCATACTTGAAGGTTGACAAAAATAACTTCGATGATAGTGAACTGGCGACGATTGGTCACTAGAATAGCCGGATGCAGCTTGCCTGGTTCCTGACGGTTGGTATCAAATATAAGAGGAGAATGAAATGGCTAGAGGTGTGAATAAAGTAATATTGGTGGGCAATCTTGGGAATGATCCTGAAAGCCGCCAATTGCCTAACGGGGATGCAGTGTGCAACATGACGGTAGCCACATCTGATACATGGAAAGACAAAAACTCAGGTGAGCAGAGAGAAAAGACAGAGTGGCACAGGGTAGTGGCCTTCCGGCGACTGGCAGAGATCATGGGACAGTATCTGCACAAAGGATCTAAAGTCTATATTGAAGGCAAACTGCAAACCCGTATGTGGGAAAAGGATGGCCAGAAGCATTACACCACGGAAATAGTCGCGAGTGAGATGCAGATGCTCGATAGCAAGGGAGGTGGTGGTGGCGGTGCTATGCCATCCACAGGCGAGGGCAGTTCATCCAACAGTCAATCACAGGATTTTGGGCCGCCTCCGGCTGAAGATTTTGACGACGATATCCCATTTTAAGGGTCATTTAAGACCTTCTGTGGAACCTTGAGAACGCTCAGCTAACCAGTATCAGCAATAGCCCACCGAGGATTAGCCGGTAGATCACAAATGGTAGAAAACCAATCCTGGAGATGACACCCAGGAATAACCTGATGCACAAGTAAGCGCTGACCATGGACACCATGCTGCCAACCAGCAGAAGGGTCCAGTCAACCGCATCAGTTGAAGACAAAAGATCAACAAGTTTCAGTAATGCGGCCCCGGCGATAGTTGGGATTGAAATGAGAAACGATATCCGTGATGCACCCTCTCTGCTAAACCCGGCTAAAAGAGCAGTGGTCATTGTGATACCAGACCTGGACGTTCCCGGGATAAGCGCCAGGCACTGGCTGAACCCGATCAGAAGCGCTTGTTTCCAGGTTAGCGTGGTTTCTTCAATCCTGTTTTTGTTTAGTTGATCTGAGATAAGTAATAACGCGGCGAAAAGAAGCGTTGCCGCGACAATGACATCGACGGAACGAAGATGTTCTTCGATCTTAAAACGTAGTATAAACCCGACAGGTAAAATAGGCAGGCTGGCGATGATCAGGTTAACCGCGTATCGACTATCGACGCTCGATTGACCAGATGTGGCTGCTTCCGTGACGGAGCGGGTGAGCCTTACGATATCCCCGCGAAAATACCAGATCACTGCCAACAGGGAACCCAGGTGTACTGAGGTATCGAACGCCAGCCCCTGATCGGGCCAACCCAATACCAGGGATGGAAGAATCAAGTGGGCGGAACTGGATATGGGTAGAAATTCAGTTAATCCCTGGATAAGGGCCAGGGACACAGCTTGTAGGAAATCCAAAGTCTGGTGCTTCAATGTATGATGGGCGATTCTAATTCAAAGTCGATGAGAATGCTTGCCGTTATTTTGGAGCCTTCAGCGTGATGAGGAGCCTTCAGCGTGATGAGGAGCCTTCAGCGTGATAAGGAGCCTTCAGCCTGGCCATAAAAAAGCGCCTTCAGCTTTTCCAGATCAAGCGAGCGTTGTTCAACGAACAGCGATGATCGGACCTGTTTTTCGTTCTCGTTTTGTAAAGGGCAATTGTGACCCGGGTAAACAAAACGTAGAATACTGTTATGGCTGAGATACCTTTATTTCCCCTCCCACTGGTACTTTTCCCTGGTGGCAGGCTGGCGTTACAGATCTTTGAAATTCGCTATCTGGATATGGTGAAAAAATGTATGCGAGAGGACTCCGGGTTCGGGATCATTATGATCGAACATGGGGAACAGGCACTACGGACCCGTGAACAACAGTTACCGAGTGTGTCCCACTATGGTACCTACTGCAAAATTGTTGACTTTGACCAGGGTGAAAATGGCATGTTAGGTATCACTGTGGAGGGACAGGTAAAATTTGTAATCCGCGATCAATACGAAGGAGAGAACCGTCTCATGATGGGCGACGTTCAATTCCTGGAGCAGGAAAGTCACGCACCCATTCCGAAACAACATGCACATCTCGCAAATTTGCTGGGAACGCTAATCGACCATAGAGGGATGAGTGAGGCGGTTAAAAAATTTGGGCTGGAGATTGATTATGATAAAGCGTTGGATGTCGGGGCGCGGCTGACAGAACTCCTGCCTTGCCCTAATCGTCATAAACAGCGTTTGCTTGAAATGAAAGACCCGGTCGCGAGATTAACCGAGTTGGAGAAGCTGATTGAACGCATGCAACTGTCCAAATAATGTCGTGAAATTGGCCTGCCAGATAGTGGTAAGCATCGTGCCGGCTGGTTCAGCTTTCAGGAGTGAGAAGGAGATAATCCCTTCCCTTATCCCAATTTCTTTTCGTCAATGGGTTGCTCGTGCAGAAACGGGCATAGTCTCCGTCAACGAACCGGAGTAACAGATGATGGTCCCTGCCAGTCGGGATCCCTATTCGTTGACACTGCACTACCGTCTTCGGCGCCAGGTTGACATCATCAAGCACAAAATCTGATTTGCTTAATCGCCGTTGGTCCCAATCAGGCACCTTCAAATCAAGGGATTTACAGAGCAGGGTCTGTCCACTACAAAGTTTTTCCATTGATCTGGCAGACTGACGGCCAGGATTGAGTTCCTGCATCACTTCCAGGGTTAAATGTGGACTTTTCCTGTCCATGTAGGGGAAGCCGGATTTAATCAGTACCCCGTTTCCCTCGCCCAATGCGGAAAAGTTCAGGGAATCACCTCCCCGGGCGTAGTACATATAGATTGTGCCTGGTTGCATGAACATGGCCTTGCGTTTTTCGGTGAAACCAAGGGAGGAATGGCTGCCTTTTTCTGCCAGGTAATAGGCTTCAGTTTCGATAATACGGGCAGCTAACCAGAGATTGCCGAACCTGGAGTGATGAATTCGCTTGCGCAGCACTTTGCCCAACAATGCGATAGCGAGGTCTTCAGGTTCCTGATTGAAGAAGGCATTCGGTAGCATTGCGAAATATTGGCCGCCAGAGGGTATAATGATCGGTCAAGCATACAATATTAGACGATCAACTAGACCACAAACCAGACGGTTACTTGGACGATATGGATATTCAGGAATACATGCTCAAGATGGGTAAAGCTGCAAGAACAGCTTCTGCCTTTATTCGTCGTGCCACCACGAAAGAGAAGAACAATGCTTTGACCGTGATTGCAGAAGAGATACTTGGGGACGTTGAGCATCTAATGGCAGAGAATACAAAGGACCTGGATGCGGGTCGGGCGAATGGGTTAAATGATGCCTTGCTTGACAGGCTGGCGTTCACCAGCGCCCGGTTTCAGTCTATGGTGGATGGCCTGGACCAGGTATCCAAATTGCCCGATCCGGTAGGTGAGATCAGCAACCTGGCATACCGTCCAAACGGACTGCAGATTGGCAAAATGAGGACACCGATAGGTGTTATTGGGCTCATTTATGAATCGAGACCGAATGTTACCATTGATGCAGCAGCCTTGTGTCTTAAGTCCGGAAACGCAACGATATTGCGCGGTGGTTCAGAAGCGATTCATTCGAACCGGGCACTGGCGGCATGTATTACCAGGGGTCTCAAACGGGCCGGATTGCATGAAAGTATTATCCAACTCGTGGAACACACAGATCGCGCCGCCGTCGGGGAGTTGATAACGATGGATCGATACGTCGATGTCATCGTACCGAGAGGTGGAAAGGGGTTGATAGAACGGGTCGTGAAAGAATCGACAATTCCGGTCATTAAGCATCTCGACGGCATCTGTCATGTGTACATAGATGATGATGCGGACAGGGAAAAGGCCATCAACATTGCATTTAATTCAAAAACGCAAAGATATGCAGTGTGTAACAGTATGGAGACCCTGCTGGTAGCAGCACCCATCGCGCCTGATGTTCTCCCGGAACTCGCTTGCCAGTATCGGGATGTTGGCGTTGAACTAAGGGGGTGTTCTGATACGGTAAGGATTCTCTCGAATGTTTGCCAGGTTGAACCCGCCACGGAAGAAGACTGGGTGACGGAGTATCTTGGCCCGGTTCTTTCTGTGAAGGTCGTTGAGAATATCGATTCTGCAATAGATCACATTAATGAATATGGATCCAATCACACAGATACGATCGTCACGGAGAGTTACACAAAGGGTCGCCGCTTTATCCAGGAAGTCGATTCGAGTTCTGTGATGATTAACGCTTCAACCCGGTTTTCAGACGGGTTTGAATATGGGCTGGGTGCAGAAATAGGGATTTCCACGAATAAACTCCACGTTCGGGGGCCGGTCGGGCTTGAAGGCCTGACTTCAGAGAAATATGTCGTTTTTGGGGACGGCCAGATTCGACAATGATAGATTCTGAAACTGGATTGGCCATTCTGGGGGGCACTTTTGATCCAGTCCATTTTGGCCACTTGCAGTCAGCGATAGCTGTCCGGGAACTGCTGACAGTGCCGATCGTGAAGTTAGTGCCTTCCTTTATTCCACCGCACAGGGGTTTGCCTAATTCGACCGCAGCCCAGCGCCTGTCCATGCTGCAAATAGCCACGGTTGAGACTTGTGGCGTGGTGGTGGACGATAGGGAAATTTTACGGCAGGGGGTTTCTTACACGGTGGACACCCTTGGCTCCTTCAGGCAAGAGATTGGGCTCGACGCTTCCCTGTACTTTGTTCTTGGTATTGATTCATTTTGTACATTGAATGAGTGGGCGCGCTGGCAGGAATTGGCTGATATAGCCCATCTGCTTGTATTGGCCAGGCCGGGTTATTGTCCACGGATCCCGGCAGAAGTGATGTCCTGGGAGACGGGTAAAAGAGTTAGAAGCGTTAATTGTATAAAAGGTGAAGCCAGTGGTGGAATTTGCCATGTTGAGCTGGTTCAAGTTGATGTCTCTTCTACCGAAATTAGAGAGATGATTGGATCAGGTATTCGGCCAACGGGTAAGATGCCCGAAATGGTCATTGACTATGCGTTAGAGCACAATCTGTATAAGTCTTAGTGTGTATTGTTCAGGAGAAAATATTATCAATGCAAAATATTGAGTTGAAAGAACAGGTGATCAAGGCATTAGAGGATGTCAAAGGCCAGGAGATTGTCTGCATGGATATCAGGGAACTGACTGATATCGCCGACTTTATGATTGTCGCAACTGGCAATAGCAACAGGCAGGTTAAGGCGCTTGTGAACAATGTCGTTGAAGAAGTTAAAAAATCTGGCGTGCAACCGATTGGTGTAGAAGGCCAGGAGCAGGCCGAATGGGTTTTAGTCGATCTCGCCGATGTTATTGTCCATGTCATGCTTCCAAAAGTGAGGGAATATTATGATATTGAAAGATTATGGAGCATGACACCTTCCAAGAGAGAAGAAATCACTGAATAGGCACCCTTGTATTGAACATTGAATTGTTAGCGGCCGGTACAAAGCCACCAAAATGGATGCAGGAGGGTGTATTTGAATACCTGAAGCGAATGCCACGTGAGTGCCGTCTTGAAATTCGGGAAATTGCCATTGCGAAACGCGTAAAAAGTGGTTCTGTGGAGCGATTCAAGGAGGAAGAAGAAAAGAGGATTCGCCAACATATAAAAAAGGGTGCGAGGATTGTCTCGTTGGATGTCGGCGGTGCTATGATGAGTACAGAGGAACTCTCTCACAAATTGAAGCGCTGGATGGGCGAACATGGTCGCGTACAAATGCTGATCGGGGGTCCAGATGGCCTGTCTCGGGGTTGTCTCGATATGGCGGATGAATCCTGGTCGCTTTCACGACTTACATTTCCTCATTTTCTTGTCAGGGTCCTCGTGGCTGAACAGCTGTATCGCGCATGGTCCCTTCTCAATAATCACCCTTATCACAAGTAACGATATTGAAAAATGGCAGAGCCACTTGCACTAAAAGACCATAGCGGAGAGAGCCGGATCTATTTTGAGCGGGCACTACTCGGCTTCGGCTTGCTGGTGTTGTTAACATTATTCCTGGTAGCGAGGTTTTTTTACCTGCAAATCATGCAGCATGATATGTATGCAACCTTATCGGACAAAAATCGCATTCAGGTTCAATCCCTGCCGCCGATTCGGGGTTTGATATACGACAGAAATGGCGAGTTAATCGCGGATAATATTCCATCCTATAACCTGACGATCACCATTGAGAGGATAGAGGATCTTGAATTAACCCTCATGGAGATTCGCGAATTGATCGGCTTGTCTGATGATGAGATGGTGCGGTTCCGGAAACGGTTGAAACGTCGACAAAGACCCTTTGAGTCTGTCCCCGTGCTGTTTAAGTTGTCCCAGGAAGAAATTGCCCGCATAAGCGTAAACCGGTACGCCATGCCAGGGGTAGAAATTGAAGCGAAACTGGTCCGGCACTATCCGAAAGGTGACCTAATGGCACATGCCGTCGGGTCAGTCAGGCGAATCAATGAAAGTGATGCGAGACGATTGGACCCGATACTCTATTCCGGAACAGACCATATCGGTAAAATCGGCATCGAAAGATTCTACGAATCGGAACTCCTCGGCAAGGTTGGTTACCAGCGAGTTGAAATCAATGCCCGTGGGAAAATAATGAAGGTGTTGGATTCAACATTGCCGCTTCCGGGTAGTGATCTGGTCTTGTATGTTGATTCTTCGCTGCAACAAGCAGCGAGTGAAGCACTTGGTGATCGAAGAGGTGCAATAGTGGCGATTGATCCCGCCACGGGCGGCATTTTGGCTCTCGTCAGCAAACCATCCTACGATCCTAACCTGTTTGTCACCGGTATTGATTACGCCTCCTACGCAGAACTGCGTGACTCGCCCGATGTCCCCTTGTTTAATCGTGCGCTTCAAGGTCAATACGAACCGGGATCAACAATAAAGCCGCTTATCGCCATGGCAGGACTTGTGACGGGTACCATCAACCCGGAATTTACGATTGAAGATCCCGGTTGGTTTAAATTGTCCAATGACACAAGGTTGTACCGGGATTGGAACTGGACAAAATCAGGTTTAGGTGGTCACGGCACGGTAAATCTACGGAAGGCGATCTATCGATCTTGCAATGTCTATTTTTATAATCTGGCTGTCAAACTGGGTATTGATCGTATCCACGATCATCTCGAATTGTTTGGATTTGGGCGAAATACCGCCCTGGATTTACCTGAAGCAAGGAGCGGATTACTGCCTTCCAGGGATTGGAAACGAAGCGCTCGAAATCTACCCTGGTACCCGGGAGATACCGTTAACATTGGTATTGGCCAGGGTGATTTGTTAGTCACGCCGTTACAACTTGCAACCGCTGTTACTGTGATTGCAAACCGCGGCAAGTGGGTAGCACCGCGAATGTTGAAATCAGGCAGTAACCTGGTCAATATTTCCAGTAAGCAATTACCGAAAGATGTGAACCTGGTGCCTGACCCTGTTTGGGATCTGATAATTTCGTCCATGGAAAAGGTCGTTCATCGAGGGAACCAGGTGTACGGGGAGAATGGCACTGCATGGGCATATATTGGGCGTGGTCTTCAGTATCGAATGGCAGGCAAATCGGGTACAGCCCAGGTTGTGGGTATTAAACAGGGTGAAGAATATGATGAGGACGAATTAGAAGAACGATTGCGCAAACATGCCTGGTTTATCGCTTTCGCGCCGGTAGACAATCCCAGAATTGCACTGGCTGTATTATTGGAGAACGGAGGTGGCGGTAGTAGATTTGCAGCACCAGTGGCGCGAAAAGTAATTGACCATTATTTGCTCAATAGCGACCAGCAAATAGCAGAAATTAAATAGTGAATTTCAATTTTATGTTCAACGCACGATGCTCAATTGAAATATTCAGGGATCGGGCATCATGAGCCAGGATTTCGTTCGACAACTACCCAATAGCGGGCTTGCGTTTCAACGTCATACCGAATTGGGGGACAAGCTTCACCTGGATTTCCCGTTGATGTTTCTGCTGCTGTGCATTTCCAGCTATGGGTTGCTCATCCTGTTTAGTGCTGTGGGGCAAGAGCCTGGTCCTGTTATATCGCAGTTAGTCAAATTTGGAGTCGCAACCGTGGTCATGGTCACCCTGGCCCAGATTTCTCCCGTTGTATATTTACGGCTTGCGGTTTGGCTGTACATACTTGGTATTCTTCTGCTGGTGTTGGTTTATTTTCTGGGAGTTGAGGTCAACGGGTCCAGGAGATGGTTGCGTATTCCTGGTCTCTTCAGCTTCCAGCCTTCTGAGTTGATGAAACTGGTGGTTCCGATGATTCTTGCCTGGTACTTCCATGATCGCCATCTACCGCCTAGATTCAAACATATCGCCTGGGCGATCATCATCATTGCGATTCCGGTGTTCATGATCGCCGGGCAACCGGATCTCGGTACGGCATTGATCATTGGTGCATCGGGTCTACTCGTTCTGCTCCTGGCCGGAATTCTGTGGCGATATATCTTCGCTTCGCTCGGTTTCGGATTAGTATCCGCACCTGCCCTTTGGTTCGTGCTCAGGGATTATCAGCGGCAAAGAATTCTCACACTGTTCGACCCTGAGCGTGATCCTCTGGGTGCCGGGTGGAACATCATCCAGTCGAAAACAGCGATTGGATCTGGAGGATTGTTCGGGAAAGGACTATTTCAGGGAACCCAGTCACATCTGGATTTTCTCCCTGAAAGCCAGACTGACTTTATTATCGCGGTGCTTGCGGAAGAATTGGGATTGATTGGCATCGTGATTCTGCTGATGTTATATATTTTGCTGGTGGCGCGAGGCATCGTTATTTCCGTGCAGGCCCAGGATACTTTTGGAAGGTTGCTTTCCGGTACGATTTGTTTCACCTTCTTTGTATATGTATTCGTCAATATTGGCATGGTCAGTGGGATCCTGCCTGTGGTTGGTGTACCTCTACCCATGGTGAGTTATGGTGGAACCTCCGTGCTCACGCTGTTTGCCGGGTTTGGCATGATCATGTCGATTCATACCCATCGAAGAATCACGTTGTAAGGCGTCATCGGAATCTGGCCGGGATTGGATTAGGCAATCTCCGGCCATGACACAAATTATGATAAAATCAGTCAACATGCGGCATTCCCCAAATTACTTTCATCTCCCAATCGTTTCTAATCCCGGACGGGCATTCATGGAACAAGGTCGAGCAGTATCGATCGGTCGTGGCTGTTTATTTGATAGATTCGCCCTGGTAATGGGTTGGCAGAAGGGTCCGGTTTTCTGCATGCGACTTGTACTGGCGAAGATCTTTCTTTTGCTAACGTTTCCGTTGATGTCGTTTAGTTCAACTGCAGGCAATGTCAATTATTCTGATCGGGAAGATGTGAAGTTATTTGTTCAGCAAATGGTCGAAAATGATAGCTTCATCACCGCGGAATTGCTGACAGTCTTCCGACAGGCCACATACAAACAGTCGATTATTGATGCCATTTCAAGGCCAGCAGAGAAGGTGCTGACATGGAGTGAGTATCAAGATATTTTCCTCACTGATCGTCGGGTGAGAGAAGGCTATAAATTTATGCTGGAGAACGCTCGCGCGCTTTCTGAAGCGTACAAAAAGTATGGTGTTCCGCCTGTTATTGTCACTGCGATCATCGGTGTTGAAACCATGTATGGTAAGCGCCGCGGAAATTACAGGGTGCTTGATGCGCTGACTACCCTGGCATTCGACTACCCGCCACGAGCAGAATTCTTCCAGCGGGAATTGCGCGAGTTTCTACTGCTGGTGCGAGAAGAAGATCAGTCAATTTTCGAATTACAGGGATCGTACGCGGGGGCGATGGGTTACGGTCAGTTTATTCCGAGTAGTTATCGGCGCTATTCAGTGGACTTTAATGGTGATGGCACGCGGGATATTTGGAATAACAAGATGGACGCAATAGGAAGCGTGGCTAATTATTTTTCTGAACATGGCTGGCGACCTGGTGAGCCGGTCGTTGCCAGGGCGACTGTGGAAGTCTCCGATGATCGTTTAGATGCTGTTTTTAATGTATCGCTAAAGCCGAGCACCACGACCGGTGCCATGCGAAAAATAGGAGTCGTCACCGAGTTGGAAATCGGTGAGTCCATGAAAGTCAGCCCGATGAAACTTGCCGGAAAAGATGGTGATGAATACTGGCTTGGATTTCACAACTTCTATGTCATCACCCGTTACAACCATAGTAAACTCTATGCGATGGCTATTTTTCAACTTAGTGAAGCTCTGCGAACTTCGGATGGAATAGTGAGTTATCGTGTTCACTGATCGCTGATATCTCCCAATAGCAGCCTGATAGGCAGGCGGAAGGTTTTTAGCTGGCCTAACGGGCCTGGTTTGCTGAAGGTTCTTGGCTGATAATTTGTTGTTAATTTTTCATTACTCTTTTTTTATTGTTCCTTTTTTCATTGTTTATAGTATCGCCGATGAACCCTGATTCAACCAAATACCATGTTCCATTTTCTGTAGTGCAAAGATCACTTGTTTGTTGTGCCCCCTTCAGTACTTTTGTGTTTTATTCTTTCATGCTCATGTCAATTTTTGTTCTGCCGTCATGTTCAACGACCGGTCCCACAAGAACGTCCACTTCCTCGAGTGCAGGAAGTTCAGCAGACGGTGAAAAGGTTGCGCCAGGCAACAGGACACCGTACACCGTCTTCGGGAAAAACTATGAAGTCATGCCAACTAGTCTTGGTTATCTTGAGATCGGTATCGCTTCCTGGTATGGCAAAAAGTTTCATGGGCGGCTTACTTCAAATGGTGAAACCTACGATATGTATAGTTTGTCAGCCGCGCACAAGGCTCTGCCCTTACCGAGTATGGTGAGGGTGACCAATCTTGATAACGGTAAGAAAACAATTCTAAGAGTTAATGATCGAGGTCCCTTTCATGATGATCGAATCATCGATTTGTCATATATGGCTGCAATGGAACTGGGATTTGCCAATAAGGGAACAGCACCGGTGGTAGTAGAGGCGATAGACGAACAGAATTATCCTGGGTTGGTTCAAAGTTCTGCTGGAAACCACTCCTACTATTTGCAAATTGGCGCCTTCTCGCGAATCCAGGGTGCAGAAACCTTGATGCGGCAGATTCAGGAACTTTTTGAAAGGCAGACGCAGGGATTCGAAGTCAGGATTCTGCAAAGCGAATTGGCGGCAGGCATCATGCACAAGGTATGGATTGGACCCATTGGAACTGAAATTGAAGAAAAAAGGATTTCTAAGCTGATGATGGATGCGGCACTGGGTAGCCCGATCAAAGTTGAAGTTGAGTAATTCACAGCTAAATTCATAACCATGGAAATCGGATATCAAAACAGGAACTAAAAAAGTGATACAAAAAGCCCTTACGCTCTTTATCTCGTTAGCATTAGCGAATTGTTTGTTTGCCAGCGAGCCTATCATCCCGGCGCCACCCCAGTTAGCCGCAAAGGGATATTTACTGATTGATGCAACAACGGGGACAGTACTGGTTGATTACAATAGTAAGCAGCGGCTTCCCCCGGCGAGCCTGACCAAGATCATGACAAGTTTTGTGGCGGCAACCGAAATTGAGCGCGGCACCGCAAGCCTTCAGGATAGTGTCAATATCAGTGTTAATGCATGGCGTATGGAAGGGTCACGAATGTTCATCCAGGAAGGCACGGAGGTAACGGTTGAGGATTTGCTTAAGGGTATTATTATTCAATCTGGTAATGATGCCAGCGTGGCGATAGCCGAATATTTTGCCGGTAGTGAAGAAGCTTTTGCCGACGTCATGAATCAACAGGCTGCCCGTTTGGGCATGGTGGATACCAATTTTGTGAATTCGACGGGGTTGCCTGATGAGAATCATTACACGACGGCGGCGGATCTTGCCAGATTAGCGATTGCCCTGATCGATCGATTTCCGGAACACTATAAAATTTACGCGGAAAAATATTACACCTACAACAACATTCGGCAAGCCAACCGGAATTCGCTGTTGTGGAGAGATAATACTGTTGACGGCGTAAAGACCGGGCATACAGAAACAGCGGGTTATTGCCTTGTCGCATCCGCCGAGAGGGAGGGAATGCGACTCGTCTCTGTGGTAATGGGCGCAGGTTCGGAGGCAGCCCGCGCCACAGAGAGTCAAAAATTGCTCACCTATGGGTTTCGTTATTATGAAACGGTATCGCTTTATGCGGGTGGCGAGTCTTTGAAAAAGGTTCGTGTATGGGGCGGTTCGCACAACTCAATTAATCTTGGGCTGGCTGATAATGCAGTTGTTACGATCCCTCGAGGTGCGCGGGATAACCTCGGCGCACAAATGGACATCGGTGCAGAAATCCATGCCCCTTTATCCGACGGCCAGGAATTAGGTACCCTGATGATATTGATGAATGAGGAAAAGCTAATGAGCATCCCGTTGGTTGCGCTTAATGCGGTTGAAGAAGCGGGCTTCTTCAGTCGAATATGGGATGCAGTCTCGCTGTTCTTCTTGCTGCTTTTTGGTGGCGACCCTCTTAAGCTCTAGAGGATGACCCTAAATGGATGGTTCTAATTGAATGACCCTAAATGAATAACTTCCCCGGATTGATCGAGTGAAAGAACCAAAAATTACATTCCCTTGCGATTACCCCATCAAGGTAATTGGCGAGTCCGGGCAGGATTTTCTCAACCAGGTGCTAGGAGTCTGTCGGACTTAGCTCTGATCTACTGCGGTGGTGGGAAATCGGCCCCTTTTCCCACCATCCTCGCTACGATCGTCTAAGTCCGACAGACTCCTAGAGATCGTTCGACATCATGATGCGACGATCGCGCTTGATAAGGTCAAGGAAAGACCCAGCAGCAAAGGTAAATATAACTCGATTACGCTTCTCTTAACTGCGACCGGTGAACCCCAGTTAAAGAAGTTATTTGCTGAGTTGAAGGATTGTCCGGCAGTTCGCCTGGTTCTGTAAGTTGGTACGAGTTGGAGGCAAGAAGGATCAATGCCAATCAGTTATGCTTGTTCTATGAATGACGTCAGGGTGTTTCTTGACCGTATGGGCGGCGTGTTAAACTGCCTGTTTTGTGGTGGCAAGGATTCTAATGCAGGCAAGCGAGGTATCTGAAAAAGTATGCCCGGGACGCATCGTCTAATCATTAAGAACCTGGGAATGGTTTCGTACCAGGATACGCTCCAGGCGATGGTTAAATTTACCGATTCCCGTGATGAAGATACCGCGGATGAGTTGTGGGTACTGCAGCATTATCCGGTTTTCACGCAGGGGCAGGCTGGAAAAATTGAGCATATACTCGATCCGGGCGATATTCCCATTGTGCAATCGGATAGAGGTGGTCAGGTAACCTATCATGGACCTGGTCAATTGGTTTGTTATCTGTTGTTCGACCTTAAGAGACAACATCTCGGTGTCAGGAATCTGGTGGATGGGATTGAAAATTCGATTATTCAATTGCTCTCCAGTTATGGTATTGAATCCGGTGCAAAGCGCGAGGCGCCAGGCGTTTATGTTAAAGATTGCAAGGTAGCAGCATTGGGATTGAGGGTGAGGAAGGGGTGTTCTTATCACGGCCTTAGCCTGAACATCTCGATGGACCTGGAACCTTTTACGCGAATCAATCCGTGTGGATTTAAAGGTCTTGATGTCACTGACCTTGAGAGACTCGGTATCAGCGATGAATTTTCACGCATTACAGAGCGCTTACTAAAACAAATTGAGCAGAATTTCGGGTATGATCCCGGACCGAATAATTTATGGGGATTCACCGGTGAAAGGAAATGGAAATGAACCGGGACAAACGAAATAAGCTGGTCCAGGGTGAGAAGCTCCGGGGTGCCGACAAAGTCAGGCGTATACCTGTCAAGGTGGTGCCGACGGAGGTCATGCCCAGAAAACCGGACTGGATCAGGGTGAGGATACCGGCGAGCCCGGAACTCAGCCGAATAAGGGGGATCTTGCGCAAACGTAAACTTGCTTCCGTTTGTGAAGAGGCGAGTTGCCCCAATCTACCCGAATGCTTCTCCCATGGAACAGCCACTTTTATGATTATGGGTGAAATATGTACCCGGCGCTGCCCGTTTTGTGATGTTGCCCACGGCAAACCCAACCCGCTTGACCAGGATGAACCCAGACAACTAGCGGAGGCAATTGCAGAGATGCGCCTTAAGTATGTTGTCGTCACATCCGTGGACAGGGATGACCTGAAGGATAGTGGGGCAGGGCACTTTGCGGACTGCATCACTGAATTGAGGCGATTGAATCCTGATACGCGTCTCGAAATACTCGTACCTGATTTCAGGGGGCGAATGGAAGTGGCACTCGAAACGCTGCGCAACACTCCCCCGGACGTGTTCAATCACAACCTCGAAACGGTGCCCAGACTCTATAAGAAGGCGCGACCCGGTGCGGACTATCATGGGTCACTTCAGTTGCTACGCAGGTACAAGGAAGCAGCACCGGGTGTGATGACGAAATCGGGCTTAATGCTCGGTCTGGGTGAAACAATAGATGAGGTCAAAAAGGTGATGGCAGATCTGGTAGAGCACAAGGTAGATATGCTCACCCTGGGTCAATATCTACAACCAAGTAAAGAACATCTTGCGGTCGAACGATTCGTTCACCCGGATGAATTTGATGAACTGGGCCATCTTGCCAGAGCAATAGGCTTTACACATGTTGCAAGTGGTCCCCTGGTTCGATCTTCTTACCATGCGGATTTGCAGGCGAGCGGTGATTTCCATTAATTTGCGCAAGTCTCGCAGTTCGCATTTTTCGACAATTTCAATTTTCGCCAATCCATTGTCCTGGCATCAAATACCAATAGATAACCGGCCAGTGATTGCCCAAAACCAACGAGCAGCTTGAGTGCCTCTGTTGCCTGAATGGCGCCAATAACACCTACAACTGGTGCGGCGACTCCGTTTTCAGCACAACTTAGTGATGCATCATCCGCGCTCTGGTAAAGGCAGCGATAACAAGGGGAATTGGATATCAGGGGATCATAGAGCATGACCTGGCCTTCAAGCCGTATTGCTGCACCTGATACCAGGGGAGTTTTACTTTGCACACAGTATTCGTTTATCTGGAAGCGGATGTCAAAATTGTCAGTACAATCCAACACCATGTCAGATTGTTCAATTTCTGAAAACAGTGCTGAAGCATCGAATTTTTTATCAATACAGGTAAGCCTGACACCAGGGTTAAGTGCGGCGATGGTTTTAGCTGCTGAGGAAACCTTTGTCTCGCCGATTCGGTCAGTGGTATGCGCTATCTGGCGCTGAAGATTACTGAGATCGACACGATCAAAATCGGCGAGTACCAGATGGCCGATACCCGCGGCTGCAAGATACATGGCCACGGGACACCCGAGACCACCAAGACCTACAATCAGTACCCTTGCCCTGCCAAGCTTTTCCTGCCCGGCGATTTCAATTTCCGGAAGCATAATCTGTCGGCTATATCGCAACAATTCGTCATCGTTCATCGGCACGGCTCCTCCTGGCTCCAAAAAACAAGAATATTAGACTCCTAGTATTCGGATCACGATTTCATTGCCATCACTGCTCTCGGGTTTCCGTGTAAATCGACTAACCTTGTCGTCGTAAAGTGACAGGCGTGTAACTCAGCGCAAACTTGTTGTTGTTGCTCGTGGCCATGTTCCAATATCAGGTGGCCATTTAATTTCAACAGCGTGCCTGCTGATTGAATGACGATTTTCAGGTCTGTTAATCCGTCATCACCAGAGACCAGTGCCGAAAGAGGCTCGCAGCCAAGTCTGTCCAGGTGGGGATCGTTTGCGGCAATGTAAGGCGGGTTACAGACCAGTAGGTCAAGTGAGCCGTCGCGCAGCGTTCTTCCCCAGTTCCCCTGCACCAGGGCCAGGTTTCGGTTATTCTTACCGTTTAACCTCGAAACTTTTAATGCCTGATCATTTATGTCTATACCGGTGATTTGCCATGTTGGCCGCTCGCTGGCGAGCGTAACAGCAATCGCCCCGGAACCGGTACCAAGGTCAGCAACGACAATAGGGGTTTCATCAAAAGTATTGAGAATTGTCTCGATGAGCAATTCCGTCTCCGGTCTTGGAATGAGCGTATTTTTGTCTACTTTAAAGCGAAGATCCCAGAAATCCTTGTAACCTAACAGATAGGCTATTGGTTCGCCTTGTTGCCGCCGGTTCATCATATTATTAAATTCGATGATCTGATTGTCACAAATTCGATCTTCGCTATGGCTAATTACCCATTCTCTCGAGCAATCAAGAATGGATGCCAGGATCAACTGACAGTCCAATTGAGGTGAATCGCTCACGCCCGTCAGCGTTTGTGCTTCTTCCAGCAAGTCCCTGATAAGCCGATGGTCAGGCTTCATCTTCAGAACTCAGGCCCAGAGATCTTAACTGGTCTGCCTGGTGTTCCTGAACCAATTGGTCAATGATGGGCTCCAGTTCACCTGCCATGGTTTGTGCCAGCCGGTGTAGGGTCAAATTAATTCTGTGGTCTGTAACTCTTCCATCAGGAAAATTATAGGTTCGAATTTTCTCGGATCGATCACCGCTGCCAACCAGGTTGCGGCGGGTTTCGGCTTGTTCATTGCGGCGTTTTTCCTGGGCCTGATCCAGCAATTTGGCTTGCAAAAGGCTCATGGCTCGCGCCTTGTTCTTATGTTGAGATCGTTCATCCTGGCACTCTACAACGATACCGGTAGGCAGGTGAGTCAAGCGAACAGCTGAATCAGTTTTGTTGACATGCTGCCCACCTGCGCCAGAAGCGCGATAAGTGTCAATCCGGAGGTCACTCTTTTCTATGGTGATTTCATCTAATTCTTCTATTTCAGGCAATACTGCAACGGTGCAAGCTGATGTGTGGATGCGCCCTTGTGATTCTGTTTTTGGAACACGCTGAACTCTGTGAGCGCCGGATTCAAATTTCAACTGGCCATACACATTTTTACCATCAATCCGGGCAATAATTTCTTTGAATCCACCGTGCTCACCAGGTCGTTCATTTAAAATTTCGACCTTCCAGTTATTAGATTCCGCATAACGTTGATACATGCGGAATAAATCGCCTGCAAAAATTGCAGCTTCATCACCACCAGTACCGGCGCGTATTTCCAGGAAAATGTTATGTGAGTCGTTGGGGTCTTTGGGTAGCAAAAGGTGTTGCAATTCGCCATCCAATTTTTGAAATGCGGGTTCCAGCATTGAGATTTCTTCTGTCGCCATTTCGCGAATCTCGGGATCCTTGTCCGCGCTCATCAGTTGCGCCTCTTCAAGTTCATCCGATTTACCCATGTATTGGCCATAGCAGAGCACAACAGGTTCAATTTCTGCATATTCGCGAGAATAAGAGCGGAACAAATTCTGGTTGGAAATGATTTCGGCATCACTGAGCAGTGCGGCAAGTTCTTCGTAGCGTTCGACAAGCTGTTCTAGTTTTGAGCGTAATGATGATTTCATTTCTGCTGTTCTATCCCGAGCTGAAACAGGTCTTCGATTGCGCTCAGCAAGTCATGACGTCCATCTATTCCGGCCTGTTTAAGACGAATACTGGGAGTGTGAATAATTTTGTTTGTGAGCTGGTTAGCGAATGACTTGAGTACTTTTTCTGAATCCTCGCCATTTTGAAGGCGTTGCAGTGCTTTTACCAATTCGGTCTCTTTCAACGATTCGTTTCTTTCCCTGAATCGAACCAATGTATCCTGTGCCTGTAACGATTTGTAGTCATCGATATAGTGCCGGACAGCTTCCGAGATTATGGACTCTGCCTGGGCTGCTTCCTCCTCTCTGTCAGACATGTTCTTTACAATGATTTGCTGCAGATCATCGATGCTGTAGAGATAGACATCCCGAAGTTCGCTTACTTCAGGCTCAATGTCCCGGGGTACTGCCAGATCCAACATAAATATTGGTTTGTGTCTGCGTTGCTTCAACGCCCTTTCGACAGCACCCTTCCCGAGAATAGGAAGCTGGCTTGCTGTCGATGCAATCAGGATATCCGTGTTGGCAAGGTGCAAGGGTATGCCCGACAGATCCGTTGCGTGAGCATCAATTTCAGCAGCCAGCTTCAGAGCGTTTTCGAGGGTGCGATTTGCGATGACGATCTCTTTAACACCAGCATTCCTCAGGTGTTGCGCTACCAATTTGATCGTATCGCCTGCTCCAATTAGCAGTGCATTGCAGCTGCCTAAATCGGAAAATAATTGAGAGGCCAGGGTCACTGCGGTGGCAGCAACTGAAACTGAGTTCCGGCCGATGGCGGTATTCGTCCTTACTTTTTTTGCGACCCGGTAGGTATTTTGTGAGAGTTTGTTTAGTTCTGGCCCCATGGTTTTGTGAAACTGGGCGAGACTGAAGCATTCTTTAAACTGTCCCAGAATTTGTGGTTCCCCCAGCACCATTGAATCCAGGCCACTGGCAACTCGCATTGCGTGGGTCACGGCCTCACTGGTGAATCTCACATACATGCTTTCCTGCAACTCGGCTAGTGGCAGGTGATGGTAATTCGCCAACCACTCAATGATACGCGTCGGATCCTGGTGAGCTGCAATGCTGATTATCTCGGTTCGGTTACAGGTCGAGAGTATGGCAAGTTCCCGAAGATGTGCGTGATCCAGTAGGTCGTGGAGTGCATGCCCCAGTTGATCCGGTGTAAATGCCACGCGTTCACGCAAAGAGATCGGTGCGCTCTGGTGGTTGATGCCGACAATGAGTAGTTCCATGAAAAATCTATCCATCGCCCTATTGGCGTGGATGACGAGTTTGCCCTGTCAATGTAAAATGAACCCCTGGGTGGGGTTGCTACACTAATGTGTGTTGCAATCCCTCACTTTTAAGAGGAAATGATCTAAAATGGGTATTGTACGTTGGTTGCCGCGGTGAATATAGGCGGAAACCGACCGGAGTTATGGTAGATGAACAAACGAATAAAGGTACGGATCATTCAGTGAGAGCATTAATTGCGAGTTCGGCCCGCTTGTGGGGCCTGGTATTGTGGGGCCTGTTGTTGTCGGGTTGTGCTACAACTGGTCAGGAAATGGCTGGAGAAATATCCACTAAAGTCGCAGATTCCACCATGGAAGAAACCGCTGAATCGACACTGAAGAGCCGTCCCAGGCCTGAAAACTATCCAGCAGCACCATTTGACAAGGAGACGCTGTATCAGTTACTGGTGGCAGAAGTAGCGGGCTATAGAGGTCTGTATGATACGGCGCTCGAAAAATACGTAAAAATTGCTGCTGAAAGCAAGGATCCGGGTGTTGCTGCACGTGCAACGCGACTTGCTACCTATCTTAAGAAGAATCCCGAAGCCTTGCAGTCAGCACTAATTTGGGCCGAGGTAGAACCAGATAGCCTCGATGCCCATCGTCACGCAGCCGACCAGTTGATGAAAATTGGCGATCTCGAAGGTGCCATCTACCATATGGAAGCGGTGAAAAGACTCGGTGGGCTGGCAAATTTCGATGTCTTTGCCTATCGGGCCGCCAATCTTGATGATGATAGTAGGTTATCCCTACTGGATGCGATCTCCAGAATGCTTGAAGATTACCCTGATGACGAGCAGTTGAAGTTCTCAAAAGCTGTCTTGCTGGAACAGAGTGGGCAGCTGGAGGAAGCGCTGACCATGGCCGATGAGCTGTTGGAAAACAAAAAGAACATTAATGTCATCATCCTGAAAGTTAATGCACTAAGGGATCTGCACAGGGCGGAAGATGCCGTTGAATTTCTCCGTTCTGCAGTCGATGAACTGCCGGATAACAGACGTTTGCGTCTTCTGTATGCCCGGTTCTTGTTTGCGACAAACCGGCTGGACGATGCACGATCGCAATATGAATGGGTACTCGAACGGGTACCAAATGACGGTGACATTCTATTTGCCCTGGCGCTTATCGCGCTGGAACAGAAACAGGATGAAACAGCTAAACAATACCTGGATAAGATGGTTCGCTACAACAGGCGGCCCAGCGAGGCGCACTTCTATCTCGGCGGTATCTCCGAGAAGGCAAAGGACTACCCCAAGGCCATTCGGGAATACAAGCAGGTCGATGACGGGTATGAGTTTCTCCCGGCACAAGCACGTATTACCGCAATAATGGTTGATCAGGGTCAGTCGCGCGAAGCACGCCAATATATGGAAAGGATGCGCGCAGAGTATCCCGGTCGCTACCAGCAACTGATTATGGCGGAAGCCCAGGTGCTGAGTGAACGAGAGTTCAAAGAAGATGTATTTTCCTTGTTGGATGGTGCTGTTGAAGCGAATCCGGAAAATGTGGATTTGTTGTATTTTCGCGCCATGACCGGTGAAAAATTCGGACTGCTGGATATTCTGGAACGGGATTTAAAGAAAATTATCCACATTGAACCCAATAATGCAGATGCCCTCAATGCATTGGGTTACAGCCTGACGGACCAGACTGACCGCCATGAGGAGGCACTGGTGCTGATTACGAAAGCATTGGCCATCAAACCGGATGAAGCGGCATTCATCGATAGCATGGGCTGGGTATTGTACCGCCTCCAGAATTTCGAGGAAGCTGTCAAATACCTCAGGCATGCGCTTGAGCTTTTCCCAAACGATGAGGTTGCGGCACATCTCGGCGAGGTGCTGTGGGCCCTTGGAGAAGAAATTGAAGCCGGACAGATTTGGCAAAAGGCGCTGGAATTGGCCCCTGACAGCGAAATTCTGAAGCGAGTTATCAAGCGATTTGGCAGCCAGTAGGACTTGATGGCTCGTCTTCTCGGCAGTCTCATTGTGATGCTCTCCCTCGCGGGTTGCGTTACCCGGAGTAACGACCACCCGAACACCAGGCTCGAATCACTTTCTACCTGGCAACTACGCGGTAAGATTGGCATTCGCTCCAATGAGGGGAATGCCAACCTGAGCTTCATCTGGAAGGAATCTCCTGACCGGTACAGTATCTCCCTCAAGGGTGCGCTAGGCATGTCGCTTGCAACGGTTACCGGTAGAGGTGCCAGTGGCCAGGTTTTATTAACCCTCCCGGATGGCCGGGAATTTCGTAGCAACAGGGTTGAAAGCCTTATTGAGGATTACATTGGTTACCGATTGCCTATTTCCTTCCTGCGATACTGGGTGAGAGGATTCCCGGATCCAGATTATGACGCGCAGCTACTGGAACGAGGCTTCTCGCAGAAAGGATGGCAGGTCACATTTCAACAGTTTAGTGCAGAAGGACCGCGAAAAATTTTGATAGAACAATCCGATATTCGACTGAAACTAGCGGCCCTAAAATGGGCGTACTGACCCATCTTACGCTGCCTTCACCGGCAAAGATCAATCTTTTTCTGCACATAACCGGCAGACGAAGTAATGGCTACCACAATCTCCAGACACTATTCCAGTTCGTCGATTTGTCAGACAAATTGACTTTTGAACTGCTACCCGACAGCAATAGGATATCCGTTACCTGTCCCGGTCTGGATCTTGCGGAAAAAGACAATTTGGCCTACCGGGCCGCGGTTATGCTGCAACGTGAGAGTGATTGCCCTCACGGTGTGATGCTCAATATAGAGAAAATCATCCCGGAAGGGGGTGGTCTCGGGGGAGGCAGCAGCAATGCCGCCACGACGCTTCACGGTTTGAACCTGCTCTGGGGGTGTGGTTTGTCCATCAAGAAGCTGGCTGAATTGGGCCTGAGACTGGGGGCGGACGTCCCCGTATTTGTTGCGGGGGAAACCGCGTGGGCTGATGGTATCGGGGAGAAGCTGACGCCTGTTAACCTGCCGCCCCAGACATACTTGATTCTGAACCCGGGGTGCCATGTTTCGACTCAAAAAATATTCTCGCATCCCGATTTGACACGCGACTCAACTCCGAGGACAATAGCGCGTTTTTTGGAGCAGGGGCCGCCTTATACCAGGGGTAAAAATGACTGCGCATCAGTAGTTTGCAGCTTATATCCCGAGGTTTCTGAGGCGCTTGGCTGGTTAAGCCGCTGGGGCACTGCTAAAATGAGTGGTACTGGGTGCTGCATTTTTCTGCCTATTCCGACGGTAGAAAATGGTCAGGAAATCCTGTCGCAGATACCGGCAAGATGGTCGGGGTTTGTCACCGCGGGTACGCAGAGATCAGCGTTGATGAGCAGGCTGGATCAACAGAGATAATAAAAAGTTCGGTAGACAATTTTGGGGTGTCGCCAAGTCGGTAAGGCACAAGGTTTTGATCCTTGCATGCGCAGGTTCGAGTCCTGCCACCCCAGCCATTTCATTAACAAATACCTTATCTGGTAGAAAATTGTGGCGGAATTGAAGATCTTCACTGGTAACGCCCATCGAGTATTGGCCAGCCGGGTAGTTGACAGATTGAGAATGGATTTGGGCGATGCCAACGTTGGCCGTTTCAGCGACGGGGAAGTTAGCGTGGAGATAGGTGAGAATGTTCGGGGTAAGGACATTTTTATCATTCAGCCAACTTGTGCGCCGACCAATGACAACCTGATGGAATTAATTGTCATGGCGGACTGCCTGCAGAGAGCATCGGCCAGCAGGATAACGGCAGTGGTACCGTATTTTGGTTATGCGCGCCAGGATCGAAGAGTGAGGTCCGCAAGGGTGCCCATTACTGCCAAGGTAGTAGCAGATATGTTGGTGAGCGCCGGGATAAATCGGCTGTTAACCATCGATTTACATTCAGACCAGATTCAAGGTTTTTTTGATATTCCCGTGGATAATATCTATGCAACGCCGGTTCTGCTGATCGATATTGAACGACAAGATCACGAAAATCTGATGGTTGTTTCACCCGATGTGGGTGGTGTCGTCAGGGCAAGAGCCATGGCGAAACAATTAAATGATGCCGATCTCGCGATTATTGACAAGAGACGTCCGCAAGCGAACAAATCCGAAGTGATGCATATCATTGGTGATGTCGCAGGGCGGACCTGCTTGCTGGTAGACGATATGGTCGATACAGCAGGAACCCTGTGTGCAGCTGCAGATGCCTTGCACGCTAATGGAGCAATCAAGGTGGTCGCCTACTGTACGCATCCTGTTTTGTCAGGAAAAGCGATAGAGAATATAGAAGGTTCATCTCTGGATGAGTTGGTTGTCACGGACACAATTCCGTTGCGTGACGATGCGCTCCAGTGCAAGAAAATTCGCCAACTCAGTATTGCAGATGAGCTGGCCGAATCAATAAGACGTATCAGTAACGAAGAATCATTGAGTGCGCTGTTTACCAAAAAGATCCAGCCAACTTTATTTTAATTATTTCGCCCGGTAAGGGCATAACTGCTGGAAAAAACGGTCGCAGTGGATTCCAGCTTAATTTTAGGAGAAAAACCATGGCAGCTGAATTTGAGCTAAATGCCGAGCTGCGTACTGACAAAGGGAAAGGTGCGAGCCGCCGCCTGCGTCGGAACGCGGACCTAATTCCTGCAATTCTTTATGGAGCAGGAAAAGACCCACAACCCTTATCGATTTCCCACAAGGATATCCATAAGGCCTGTAGTAATGAGGCGTTCTTTTCGCACATTATTACCATTAAGGCTGGCGGGAAGTCCCAGCAAGCGATTCTGAAAGATTTACAGAGACACCCGGCCAAAGATCGCATCATGCATGCTGATTTCTTTCGTGTACAAATGGACCAGGAGATTGTTGTAGAGGTGCCATTGCACTTCCTTAACGAGGAAGATTGTGTCGGTGTTAAGCAGGGCGGAGGGAATATTTCCCATACCATGACTGCTGTGGAAATCAGTTGCTTACCGGCCGATTTGCCTGAATATATTGAAATTGACATTCTGAATCTTGAGCTAGGGTCTGCCATCCATATGAGCGAAATTGTACTTCCCGCAGGATTAACGATTCCGGAATTGGCTCAGGGTGAGGATCATGACCAGGTCGTTGTGTCCGTGCATGCTCCTCGAAGAGTCGAAGAAGTTGAAACTGAAGCCGATGTTGAAGTTGAGGAAGATGAAGCAGATTCAGAGAAAAGCGGAGAAGAGTCTACAGACGACGAATAGTCCTCTTGCCTTTCGGAGGTACCGGTGAGCGCTTCGGACAAAGCGGCAATGCTCGACAAGCCGAAGATTCCCCTTAAGTTAATCGTCGGTGTTGGTAATCCGGGTGATCAATACGCCAATACCCGCCACAACGTGGGTGTCTGGTTTGTTGAACGATTTGCCGCGCAACATGGCATTGCTTTTAGGGAAGAAAAAAAATTTTTCGGGAGAATTGCCAATATTGTTCATGACGGACAGGAATTGCGTTTGTTGATTCCTTCCACCTATATGAATGAGAGCGGGAAATCAGTAGGTGCACTAGCCAGTTTTTTCAAGATTTCTGCGAACCGAATACTCATTGCCCACGATGAACTGGACCTTGCCATCGGGATTATCCGATTTAAGCAAGGCGGCGGTCTCGCTGGTCACAACGGATTGCGTGACATCACCAATAGTCTGGGTGGAAACCAGGATTTTAATCGCTTGCGAATAGGTGTCGGCCATCCCGGATCGAAGGAACATGTAACGGGGCATGTTCTCGGTAAGGCTTCTGCGCGCGATAAAGTAATTATCCTCCAGTGTATTGATGAAGCGCTGGATTGTATGTCACTGGCCGTCAAAGGTGAGTGGGATAAGGCAATGAATCGACTGCACAATTTTAAAGTTGGAAATGAATAATGGGATTTAACTGCGGTATCGTCGGTTTACCTAATGTCGGCAAATCGACCTTATTTAATGCCTTGACCAAAGCCGGCGTCGGTGCAGAAAACTTCCCTTTTTGCACGATCGAACCCAATTCTGGCGTTGTCCCGATGCCTGATCCGCGATTGGACAAGCTCGCGAGCATTGTTGAGCCGGAAAGAGTTGTGCCGACAACAATGGAATTTGTTGATATTGCAGGACTGGTGGAAGGTGCTTCGAAAGGGGAAGGGCTGGGAAACCAGTTTCTTGCCAACATCCGGGAAACTGATGCCATTGCCCACGTTGTACGCTGTTTTGAGGACGAAAACGTAGTCCATGTCTCGAACAGTATTGATCCAGCAAGGGACATTGAGGTGATCAACATCGAATTACAGCTTGCCGACCTCGATACTATTGAAAAGGGAATTGCTCGTGTTAGCAGGGTCGCTAAAAGTGGGAACAAGGAAGCAATAGCGTCAGTTGCTTTTCTTGAGTCGGTTCAAGCGCACATTGACGGCGGTAACCCTGCCAGGACATGTACCATAACAAAGGAGCAAGAACTGGAGATCCGGGATTTGCATCTCTTAACAATGAAACCCGTTTTATTTATTGCCAATGTGGATGAAGAGGGTTTTGATAACAATCCGTACCTGGAGACGGTTAAGGAAATAGCAGAAGCCGAACACTCAGGCGTGGTTGCGATTTGTAGTAAACTCGAAGCCGAGATTGCGGAGCTGGAAGAAGATGAGAAAACCGAGTTTCTGAATGATCTGGGCATGGAAGAAGCAGGCCTGGATCGTGTCATTCGCGCCGGATATGAATTGTTAAGACTGCAGACCTACTTTACAGCTGGCGTTAAGGAAGTGCGCGCATGGACAGTAAAACAGAATGCGACCGCGCCCCAGGCTGCCGCCGTCATCCATACTGATTTTGAGAAAGGGTTCATCAGGGCTGAAGTGATTTCGTATGATGATTTTATCACCGGTAATGGTGAAGCCGGTGCCAGGGAAGCTGGCAAGTGGCGTCTTGAGGGTAAGGATTACCTGGTTCAGGACGGTGATGTCATGCACTTCAGGTTTAATGTATAGCTGGCTGCCTCACCGGGGAAATGGCCGGAGCCTGTACTGGAACAATTGATGCCAATGGAAAATTTACTGGAAAAACTGAAATCGATTGGATTATTGCGAAATCTGCTCCATGGTGTGGCAGTGATATTTATTATCCTGATGCCATTTGCCAATGCACCAGGATATACCAGTGAATGGAACCTGTTTTTTGCCGGTGTACTGCCGGCGACGGCACCCATCATCATGATTGTGATGATGCTGGATGTGATGATGTGTCAGGTGCGGAAAGATGGTGAAACCCCGGAACGGATTGAACACCTGAACTTTATTATCAAGACTCACCTGATTGTTGCATTGATCCTGTTGATTGCCTTTCTTTCGATATTTTTGCCGATTTTAGTTCGTTAGGGCCCTTGCCAGAGAGTTCTTGACAAAATCAGGATGAATCAGGAAAATTCGCGTCCCCTGACCTTCTGAAGGTAGCAAGTAGGGTCCGGATCAGGTTGGTATACCGATGGGTATTGTTGATCTTCGATTTGTATGTCTGTTCAAGGTATGACTGTTTAAAGTGTGGCTATGTAGCTCAGCTGGTTAGAGCACAGCATTCATAATGCTGGGGTCGGTGGTTCAAGTCCACCCATAGCTACCAATAAAATCA
>SMVB01085858.1_pt1 | contig 48514 bp, 95 predicted proteins | sample 2456461 | NCBI WGS metagenome assembly SMVB01 (sample SAMN11095934, study PRJNA526329) | marine sediment metagenome | biome: Marine sediment; feature: Surficial sediment; material: Deep marine sediment; isolation source: Hadal surficial sediment | place: Pacific Ocean | collected 2014-05 | depth...
AGGCCAGCTACCTTTAAATTAACCCGTATCTTCACCAATGTGGTGTATGCAGGGATTCATAACTTTGGATTACAGGGATTAGCCTTTGGCAAGACTTCTTTTAAAATGCCAGAGAGGGAGTTTATAGGTAATTCAAGAGTACTAGAAAAGGAAATGGAGCGTAGAATATTTAGGGAAATTGATAAAGTATTCAAATGAGTGCAAAACTTGACATATTCAATGATATAGTAACTAAGATTGAATCTATTGTAGATACCGATAACATAAGGGTTATTAATACTGTTGAACTATGGAACAGTCAGTTAGAAAATGAGGAAGAAGAAGTGCCTTTTAATTTTCCGGCTGTATTTATTGAGTTTGGAGAAGTGGTATGGACTACAAATCAAAAACCGCCATCTATCGGGCCTCAATCAGATATAGTAGGGGAACAAAAAGGGATAAACTCTTTGATCACCATACATATAGCCTTTTCTCAATTAGACGATGAAACCGTCAGTTTTCCTATTATTTCGCCTAAAATTGATAAAGTCTATTTTGCAATTCAAAGGTTATCAGGAGAGTTTTATTCAGAATTGTTAAGAGTAGCTGAACGTCAAGACATTGACCATGAGAGGGTAATTGATTTCCAGATGGACTTTTTAACAACCATATTTCAATGTGGCGAAAAGGATACTAGCGTTATTGAAATACCAGGAGGAACGGTTGATTTAGACTTGACTGTTGATTTAGACGTTGATAATGATGTAATTAGAACCGGAGACGGAACACCATGAGTAGAATGAGAGATCAGGTTAAATTACAGCAACGTAGCGATTACGTCAAAAAAATAGTATCCCAATCCACAAGTACTAAGGTGGCAGTTAAAGAATTATCAGAATCTTTATTTATTTCTGAAAGGACTATTTATAGAGATTTAGTAAGGTAATTTACTGACACGTAGGAAACGTATTTGAGATTTCCCGTTTATACTCTCTATTTTTGTTGGCATAAGAATCAATTATGTCCGAATCATTTGCACCTCAATTTATTAAGAACGTCACCAAAGACGTAGCGGAAATAAATCTATTTGATGAGGTAGGGCCAGACGGAATAAGCGGTCAGGGATTCGCCGATGAAATGCAAATGCTCGTAGACTTCGGAGTCAAAGAGATCAACATCAATATTAATTCTCCAGGCGGTTCAATTATGGACGGCTTTTCTATTTTCCACGCTATAACAAATAGTGAAGCAACGGTAAACACCCATATTGTAGGAGTCGCTGCTAGTATGGCAGGAATATTTGCATTAGCAGGAGATCATGTTACGATTGTAGACTATGGAACGGTAATGCTTCATGATCCTTTAATTTCCAGCAACGGTAAAAAGATTGAGGACTTAACCCCAGAGCAAGAGAAAGCACTAAACGCAATGCGAGCATCATTGCTTATGATACTTAAGAATCGTACTAATAAAACCGAACAGGAATTGTCTGAAATGCTAAAGGCTGAAACATGGCTGAATGCAAAACAAGCTCTTAAGGGTGGATTTGTTGACGAAATTGTCAGCAGCAAACATATAGATAAAGACAAAAGAAAAAAGCGACAGCCTGTTGCTGAGATAACAAACATATTACAATCTATTACCAACACTTCAAAAACAGAAAAAATGAAGAAAGTAACCAAATATCTTAATCTAAGCGAAGACGCTACTGAAGAGTCTATCCTGGATGCGATTAAAGAAATTGATGATAAATTAACTGAGGCAGTATCAGGCTTGGAAACAAGAACAACTGAACTTACCGAAGCAACTGACAAGATAACGGCTCACGAAACTACTATCAAGGCGTTTGAGGACAAACAAGTTAAGATGACAGAAACTTTAGTTGATGAAACTCTTGAAAAGGCTGTTGAAGACGGTGTAATTGCAGAAGATAAAAAGGAAGAGATTAAAGATCATTACAAGAATGACTTAACGGGATTGAAACTGATCTTAGGCAATCTTAAAACACCTGCTCAAATTATCTCGGACAAATTGGAAGCAGAAGGCGGAAGCACAGAAGTTCCTGAAGACCGTAAGGATTGGGGACTTAGAAAATGGGAACAAGAAGACGAGGCTGGATTGAACAAAATCAAAAACGATAATGTAAAGCTTTATAACAAGATGTATAAAGCTGAATATGACGTTGAACTAGAAACAGTAAACTAAAAAAATCATGGCACAACTTAAATACCCTTTCGGACTCGCTGATTCAAAAGTATTGACAGCAACGGGCGCGCAAGCCCTTACTATTGACGACAATATGACTATTGTTGATGGAGTAACAGTTGAGGCAACCGGAAACAGAACTTTAGATTTAACTGTTGATCCAGAAGTAAAAGCTGGAGCAAGGATTCTTTTAAAGACCAAGACAAACGCAACCCAAGACACAATCTTCGGAACTTCAATTACATCAGTAACTGTAACAGGCGTTGCTGGAAAAACATTCTCACAAGGATTTACTTATGATGGAACAACGTTTCTACCAGATGGTACATCCGTACAAATTGACTAATTCTTAATAAACAATAAAATGGCAGTACAAACAGAAATATGGGTAAGGGATATTAAAGAAGTTCTCTTTGCTAAAAATAATGAGTTTCTACGCGCATCGGTAAATCATGATGCCTTTGTAGTTAATAAAACGGTTCATGTGCCACAAGCAGGTTCATTGCCTGGTGCGGTGAAAAACAGAACCATATTTCCTGCTGCAATAATTGAGAGAGACGATACTACTCTGGATTATGAACTTGAAAGTTTTTCTGTTGATCCTGTAAGAATTGGGCGTATTGATGAAGTACAGATAAGTTATGCCAAACGTCAGTCTGTAATGAAACAACATCTTAACATCTTAATGGATATAATTGCCAAAGAAGGAATCTTTAATTGGGCTTCTGATCTTGGCCCTAATCAGGTAAGAACTACTGGTGCGGATTCTACACGAAATCTGCCTGTTGGAGCAACTGGAACTCGAAAGAAATTGACAGTTGAGGATTTGGCAAGTGTAACACAGGTCTTCGACGATCAAAACGTACCAGATGACGGACGTTGGATAATGTTGCCTTCTAAGATGTACCAGGAATTTTTCACTATTACCGAATTGATTCGTGATGATATCATAGGAAAGACAACTCTTCCTACGGGTGTTTTGAATAAGATATTGAATTTCAATGTTATAAAGCGATCATCTAACACGGTTGTTAAATACAGTAACGATGCAACCCCTCAGCGTAAAGCCGTAGGAGCAGCTGCAACAAATGATGCTAACTTTGGAGCTATTGCATGGCATCCTGATTTTGTAGCAACGGCACTTGGATCAATTGAAGTATTTGCAAACGAGAGAGACGCACCGAATTACGGTACTATAATCTCAGCAGATGTTCTTTCAAAGACCACTAAGCTAAGAACAGACGAGGCTGGAATCGTTACACTTATTCAAGCAGCATAATAACCCTTTAAATCTAAACTATGTTTAACAAAGCAGAGTTAGTAGAAAGAGGTAGACACTATTTTGATGACCAAAAAATCAACAAAATGTACGCTACCACAGACAGTAATTTCTTTTACGAATGGGATAAGAGTTATGCTGATAGTCATGCTAAGAGTTTAAAGACTTCGGTAGTTGAGATTACAAGAGGTGATCTGGTTAAAAAGAATGAAAAACCTAAAGTAGAAAAGGTTGAACCTAAAGTAGAGTCTTCTGAAAATGGTTTATCTATTGAAGAACTAAGAGCAGAAGGAAAGCGTCTTAAAATTCCAAAGTATTGGATTATTAAAGAGGAAACATTAAAGAAGAAAATAGAAGAAGCGAATGCCACTACCTAGCATAGTATTTAATCGTTTAAAGGGTGGTCTTGGAAGGCCACTTGCAGGAAATGATCATTTATCCTCTATGCTGTTTTATACGGCAGGCTCATTACCTTCTGGGTTTTCCTCAAATGATAGGATAAAGAAGATTTTCTCTTTATCTGAAGCTGAAGCCCTGGGAATAGTTGATGATCATTCTGATGAGACTAAGGGAACAGGCGGTAAAGTAGTTATCGGGGGTTCTTGGGCGGCGGGAGAAACAGCTACTATTTCCATTGATAGTGGTGTACTTGCTACGTTTACTGTACTCACAGGAGCTACAGCCATATCAGATATAGTAACGGGTCTTAAAGACGCTATAAATGCACAAACGAATATAGGAATCAAACATGGATGGGTAGCAGGAGAAACAGGGGGAACAGATATTGACCTTACTCAACCAGATAGATTAGGGATTGTTAATAATGCAGGCTCGCATATTGTATTCACAGAAACAAGTGCATCAGGAACAGGAGTACCTACACAATTTACTGGAGGTTTAGGTTCTTATTTTGCTGTTTTACATTATCACATTTCAGAGTATTTCAGACTACAACCCAAAGGGATTACTTGGGTGGGGATTTTTGCTCAAAACACTTATGATGCTGCGGAGATAGCGACTATTCAGGACTTCGCAAATGGAGAGATACGACAAATGGGAATCTATCTTTCTCATGAAATATTCGCAAGCTCTCAACTTACAACTACTCAGGGTGTATTAAACACGTTGGAAACAGAAAACAAACCGCTTAGTGTTGTATTTCATTCTGACCTGAGTTCTGCCACTCTTTCTACACTACCTAATATATCTACTCTTTCTAATCAAAGAGTAAGCATGTTAATCGGAGAGGAAGGAGACTTTCACCAATTAGCTTATGATAATGGCAAGGCATATTTATCAGGTGAGAAAGTTACTTTTCAAGGTAAAGCATATATCTCTAAGGCCAACACTTTAGGCAATGCGCCCTGGGATGGTACTAATTGGACAGAGTTAAGAGAAGATTTAGAATCTATTTCAGGATTTTCGATAGGAACAATGGGTGCTACATTGGGGAACGTTAGTTTTGCCAAAGTAAGTGATAGTATTGCTTTTGTTGCTAAGTTTAACCTTGTTACAGGCACAGGGCTTGATGAGGTTGCATTTGCCACAGGAGACTTATTTAAGGATGTATCAGCGTCTTTACAGAATGCTTTAAACGACTTTCATTATATTTTCCTTCGCAAGATTCAAGGAATTTCAGGAACGTTCAATTCAGATAGCTTTACAGCTATTGCAGCCACTTCTGATTTAGCCACTATTGAGAATAATCGCACACAAGACAAAGCGGTAAGGAATATTCGCACAAACGTATTGCCTAATCTAAATGGCCCTCTGTTTGTAAATGAAGATGGTACTTTAAGCGAGGACACTATATCTCTTTTTAAGAATGATGCAGATAAGCCTTTGTTGGACATGCTAGTAGCGGGTGAGATTAGCGCAAGGCAGGTAACTATTGATCCTACACAGGACGTTTTAGCTACTTCAGTTCTTAATATTGGAGTTCTTATTATTCCTGTAGGCGTAGCAAGACAGATAGTATTTAACATCGGCTTTGCCGTAAAAATATAATAGTATGGCACAACCGCTGATTAATGGACAGGCTTTTGATTACGCTCAGATAACCCCTTTATACTTGGGAGTGCCTTTGGTGTCTATGACTTCGATTACTTATGAAGAGACTCAGGAAAAGGTTGACAATCCTGGTACGGGAAACAGAGGTATTTCAAGGGGTCGTGCAGATATTAAGTCTAGTGGTTCAATAGAGCTTTCCATGAATGATATTGAGGCACTTAGGGATATTGCTACTGATGGTAGCCTTTTAGCTTTACCAGCGAGTGATTTCATACTTATATTCGGGAATCCCCAGAACGTACAAACCCATGTTCTAAAGAATCTGGAGTTTACCAATGATGGAGGTACAGGAACTCAGGGAGATACCGACATGAAAATGACATTAAACTTCATTATATCTAACGTTATTTACCGTTAATAATGGGTACAAAAACAGCAAAGAAAATTACATTTACCGTTGATGGCAAGGACTGTGTAATAGTTGAGCCTGATTTTAAGCAGATATCTTTCGGCTTATCGGCACTATCGTCTGGATCAGGAGTTGATCTAGCAGGAGGAGGTAAAGCAATATTTGATGTTTGCATGGTGGAATGTGATAAGGAAATTAAGGAGAACGGTAAACTCCTTATGTCTGTATGTTTAAAGATCGCAGAAGAATGTCTATTACCCGTAGAAGTTGAGATAAAAAAAAATTAGAAAAATACTGTCTTACTGAGACTGATGTAATCGGGTTCGCTCATAAAAAGGCGTTAATCCGATTTTTTTATCATAAAGACCCAGATGCAATGGATTTAGACGAGCTATGTAAATTAGAATGCGAGATGACTTGGCTTGCAAAAATGGGTCTCTTATCAATGGCCTCAGTACCTTTAAAACTTCAATAGATGGCTACTAGAAACGTAGAATATATTATAAGTCTGAGAGATAACTTTTCCAGCAAATTAACTGGCATTACTAAGAATCTAGAAGCAACTGGCAAAAGGATTCAGGCCGTTGGAACAAGATTAAGTTTAGCAGTAACATTGCCTATTGTTGCGCTGGGTGCGGCGACTCTAAAGCTAGCCTCTGACTTTGAAGAAACTGAATCTAAATTTAGTGTTGTTTTTTCTTCTATATCTTCGGATGCCGCTAAATCCGCAATGGAATTACGGGACAATTTCGGGCTAAGTAGTTTAGCAGCAAAGCAATTATTAAGCGATACGGGCGACCTGTTAACAGGGTTTGGTTTTACTCAGGAGTCTGCCCTGGATTTGAGTACGCAAGTAAACAAATTAGCGGTTGATTTAGCCTCATTCACCAACTTTTCAGGCGGGGCAGAGGGGGCGAGTGCCGCACTTACAAAAGCCCTTCTGGGTGAACGTGAAAGCGTTAAGAGTTTAGGAATTTCCATACTTGATACGGATGTAAAGGCAAGGGTTTTATTAAACACTCAAAGAGGTTTGACCTTTGCAACTAACCGACAGGCCAAAGCGGTTGCTACTCTGCAAATAGCGCAGGAACAAAGTAAAAATGCAATAGGGGACTTTGCCAGAACTAGCCAGGATTTTGCTAATCAATTAAGGATCACAAGAGCTAGATTATCCGATATGGCGGTTGGATTTGGTAAGATATTATTACCCCCTGCCCTTAAGGTGGTCAAAATATTTAAAACAATGGTTGAAAGATTTTCGGCCTTGTCGCCAGAGACTAAAAAGACAATTGTAATTATTGGCGGATTAGTTGCCGCCCTGGGGCCGCTTCTAGTTATTTTGGGGTTTTTAACTTCCACTATTCTACCCGCTTTGATCACAGGCTTTACAGTTCTCACTGGCCCAATAGGATTGATAGTACTTGGGATTGGTGGATTAATTGTATTGTTTGCTACATATGATAGGACATTAAAAATAGTAAGGCGTAGTCAAGAGCGTCTTAATACTGCCTTTGGCAAAGCAGCAGAAAAAACACAACAACAGACAGAAAAGCTAAGGGATTTAATCACCCTTTTAAATAGTAAATCAAAAGCTGATTTTGTTCAAAAACGTGCATTGGATCAATTACAGAGAATTTTTCCTAAGTACTTTAAAAACCTGGACGTTGAAAAGGCCAAATTAATTGATATTGAACTTTTGCAAAGAAAGATTGCTGAAGGAAACAGGCTTCGTGCCATTCTGCTTGAAAGAGGTAGGGCGCAAGCAGAGTTTACTCGATTAAAGGAAGCCAGAACGGTAACTGCTGGATTTGGAAGCAAAACTGCTGAAAGACGTGAAGCCTTTAAAGAAAGAAAACTGAGACAACAAAGGGGGCTTATTGCAAACCTTACATTACAAGCCAGAAAGGTTCAGGATAATATTGCCAGGTTAGGGATTCAGGAAAGGATTGAGAAGGTTCAAAAAGACATACAAGCCGCCGCGCCTGGAGTAAAAGCCCAACAACGACAAATAGGTATAACCAAAATAACTAGTGCAGCCCCTCGAATAATTACTTTCAATATTGATAGTCTAATTGAAAACTTTACCATATCAACTACTAATTTAAAGGAGGGTACAGTGGCTATTAAAGAACAGGTTAAAGAGGCATTATTGACTGCTCTGTCTGATGTGCAAATACAAACAAGATAATTTTTATTATCTTTGAATGTAAAATACGCAAGTCTCATGGAAGCTATTGAAGTATCAGCCAATACTAATACGCTCGTAAATAAAATTAATCAATTGGAACAGTTGATTAGAGAGATCAATGGTTTTGAGTTTAAAGGCACATTTAAAAAAGAAGGAGAAATCAATGAATATTCTACAAATCTTGGTGAGATTTCAGAAAAGATAACCCGATTAAAAAAGTTGATTTATCAGATAAACAACTTTAAAACCGAGGCAAAAACCCGTAGGAAAAAAATCGCTATTTGATTTTTACTTCATTGTTGAATTTGGGACAACAAAAAGAACCCTTACTCAAATTCGTTCTTGTTCCCCTAACAGTAAGAATCAAATATGATATTTTATTAGGGTGTATATTACATATAGCTTTCTTGTGATCCTTTTCAATGATTCTGGCGGTATCTTTAGCCATAGAATACGCTATATCATCGGCTTGTATTTTTCGTATTTTAATTTTAATCATTCCCAAATATACCCAAACACATAACATGGATAGAAAATCAAGTATTTATACTCTATAAGGTGAATATTTATTACTTTAGATTTGTCGCAGTAGCGATAATATGCGTTAGTCTTTGAGGTTTGCACCATTATTTATCAAGAGACTATCACACTCACCGCGCTAGTAAAGCGTGGGTGTAGTCTGTTTTGATTCTTGCAAACCTCAGATAGATTACAGGGGGATTAAACCCTCAGCCCACGCCTATTCTACAAACATATAACTATACGGGGCTGGTAGTTACATACTTTAAGTATGTCAACACAAAGCGAGAAGCAAGGGCTTAATAAAATTAAGTTGCAATTCGGCATTGTTGCAATAATAGGAATCTCTATAATATGGCTTGGCCTAACAAGAGATACCGTGAAACCCTCTAAGTGGCCCTATACTCAAGAGGAAGAAAACAGCCGAAGGGATGAAATAATATCTAAATGTTTTAGCGCCTGGGATGGCTCCAATATAGAATTAACCAGATTAATCAAAGAATCCATGAATGATCCTGATAGCTATGAACATATCAAAACTACCTATCAGGATATGAATAACGAAATAATTATACATACAATATTCAGAGGGAAAAACGCATTTGGAGGAGTTGTAAAACAAAGCATTTCTGTTACTATAGGTTTGAATTGTAACATTATTGAAATACACGAACTATGAAATATATAGTATTGATTACATTAATTTGCATTTCATTATCGGGACACTCACAAACCATCAATGGAGGTAATGGGCATTCTATAATGCTATGTGAAGATAGTTTGGTTTGGGTAGTTGGATTAAACTCTATCGGACAACTAGGCAATGGTACTATAACCAATGAGTTAATTCCAATAGGTATCGGACTTACAGATATTATAGCAGTGCAGGGAGGAGCTTCACATTCTCTAGCTTTGAAATCCGATGGAACGGTATGGAGTTGGGGAAATAATACATCTGGACAATTGGGTAATAATAGTACTGATTCAAGTCTCGTCCCTATTCAAATTCCAGGGCTTAATGATATTGTTAAAATAGTGGCAGGGGCTTCTTATAATATTGCTGTTGATAATGATTCTATAGCTTGGATGTGGGGTTCTAATTTTGCGGGTCAGATAAATGGTGTAATTACAGACAAGCTTTTCCCCATACAAACCCATTCAAGTATTATTGATATAACCGCAGGAGAGGCCCACACAATTGTATTAAATAATGATAGCACTATTTTGGTATGGAATAATGGAATTACTTCAATGAATCTTTCGGGTATATTTAAAGTATTTGCAGGATATAAGCATTTTTTTGCCTTTAAAGATGACGGTACGATTTGGGCATGGGGAGACAACCAATATGGACAACTTGGAGACGGAACAACAATAGACCAAACAACAAACACAGCAGTTCAAGTCTCAGGATTAACCAATGTAATATCTATTGCCGGAGGCCAAAGACATTCAATAGCATTAAAGTCAGACGGTACAGTTTGGACATGGGGATGGAACGGATTAGGCCAACTAGGAAATAACACCTTTATAGATGAACTAACGCCAATACAAGTACCAGGACTTGACAGTGTAATTGAGATTTCAGCAGGGGCGCATCATTGCATAGCAAAAAGAAGTGATTCTACTATTTGGGTTTGGGGTAATAACGGATCAGGACAGCTAGGTAATGACACGGCTACAAATACTACCATTCCGGTTAAAATGATGTTGGATTGTACTCCATTTACCTGTCCTGCACCTCAAATATATTCAGGTGGTGATTTAGAGATGTGTTCAGGGGATAGTGCTATGGTATTTGGAACTTATCAACAAACAGCTAACACCTACTATGATAGTTTGCTAACTCCAAATGGATGTGATAGTATCATTCAAGTTTCGTTAACGGTTAACTCATTGCCAACGGTTAGTTTTACGGGACTTGATAGTCTATATTGTACTAACAGCAACGCAAGTGCTTTAACAGGATTACCTTCAGGGGGTGTTTTTAGCGGCATAGGGATAGCTGGAGGGGTTTTTGATCCCTTCTTAACAGGATCGGGAAACTTCACTATAAACTACTCTTATACGGATGCAAATGGGTGTATTGATTCAGAGTCTCAGAGCGTTATTGTTACCAATTGCACAAGTATAGAAAACTTAGGAGTTAACCGCTTTAAAATCTATCCCAATCCTTCTTCTGGGATTATTAATATTCATCCCAAATCACTGGTCTACATAAGCAATATCCTGGGGGAGATTATTTTTACCGGAGAGAGTGGGCAGATTGACTTGTCAGAATACGGAAAGGGCATTTACTTTATCAGTGTCGGGGTTACGGTCAAAAAGTTGGTACTTACCAAGTAAAAAAATGTAGTATCTTTGATTAGCCTATAATTTCGGGCAAAAGAAAACCCCTTGGCAGAGGGGCTTAGTACTGTACGCTGATTAACGAATAGTAGCACTAAACTACTAAACATATTCGTTATGAGAAAATCTATTATTACAATCAATACCAATATAACCGAATTACGAGATAAGATTGATCAGGTAGTTGTTCTGATGAAAGAAATTGAGAATTTTGAGGTTAAAATCGACTTTAAGAAATAGCTTTATCAACTTCCTTTAAAAAGTTATCACAACAACCATCTAGCTTAATATTTATCACTTCTTTAATTAGGTTTAATGTTATCTTGAGGGTTTTGGATGGGTGTTTGGGGCATTTCATATCCTTCACTATATTATGCACTTCAGATTTTATATCGTCTAATATATCTTTCGATATTGAGTCACCCACAGCCTTAGCTACACCTCCAGGGCTAACCTTTTTACCGTTAACTCTATATTCTATTCTAACCATCCCCAAACATCGTACTATTCAGGAACACTCACTAGAGTATAAATACCTATTCTACCAAGGGACTATAATCCCTATCTGTGAAGAGTTGTAATTGCCCTCCGGTCATTATTGCACTACATACAATGAAGTGGAAGATGAAGTTCTTTAATCGGTGTTTGCTCTTTACAAAATCAACTTTCTTAGAGAATTTACGGATCAAATACTGATAGATTATGTAAGTCATAGCTGAGATAATCATAAATACCGTGTTCTCGTTTAAAAAGGAGAATGGTAAATGATGCCAGTTAAAATTGTTCTTCAGGTCGTCAAAGTTCCTTTCTATCGCTCCTCTTTTGTTATAGAAGTAAATTACATCCCTGTTGCTCAGGGTTAAATTATTAGTAACGATTGCCCTGTATTCGTATGCTCCAGTAGAGCTATTAACGAATCTTGTCACTACCACTCTGTAAGAATGTTCGGGATGTTCCAACTCACTTGCATCTATGGCTGTTACATCACATTTTCTATGTCGAATCATCATTTCTTCCCACTTAAGGGGAGAATGCTTTAATATGCCTAAAAGGTCTTGGCTCTTTCTGTATCGGATAAAAAACTTCACACCCCTATCATCCAGATAGTCCATTAATTTCGACTGGCAAGCCGCTGCATCACTTCTGAATACGTTTATCTTGACTCCTGCGCTATCCAAGTTGTCAAAGGTTCTTTTTATCGTATCCAGTATCTTATAGGAAGCACTGGAGTTTCCATTGCGCCCCTCAATATAAACAGGCACTTTATCAATAAAAGAAACCCCTGGCTGGTAGCCCATTGAAAAGTCATAGGCTTTGGTAGAATCATATTTTCTGGCTCTTATGATCGTATTGTCGTAGTCAAGAGTATAGGACTCCTTTTTGTTTAAAAGACCTAATTTTAAAGCGATGTTGATCATGAGCTTATTCATCGGGCTATGGATGTTGAATTGGTGGGTGCTTTTTAAGGTTTTCATAGTATCCGTCTTAGTGGCAAAAGACTTCATTACCGTACCTAGAGCATCATGAGAAGGTAGTTTCATATCAAGGGATTCTCGGAGCTTTTCTATGTCTTCAAGGCGTTCTGCACCACAGAGATTACAGTAAGTCCAGTTTAAAATAATGTCAGAATAAGAGTACTTGGCCTGCTTAACTCGCATGCCCAAGTGAGAATCTATAAGTTTGGAAAGTCCTTTTTCTTTGAGGTCGTTTATTACGAAGAAGATGCCGCCAAAAGGGGATATTTTTTTCTTTGAATTTGTTATCTTTGTTATCATAGCGTTTGGTTTATGTCTTACGGGACTGGTTGAATGTTTAGGCAGGTGTTACAGCATCTGCCTTTTTATTTATATACGTACTATTGCTTTAGATAGTTACGTTAACAATTTGATATTCAGATACTTATGTGATTATCAGATACTTATAAATAGGAGATTTTAACATCCTAAGGAATTAGGATATATTTGGGGATGATAAAAGTTGTTGTAAAGAAGATCAGAGAGCGAAAAAAGAATGATATAACCGAGAGTTTAACAGTTGATACTTTGAATTCTGGTGCTCAATTATTCGCCGATAAGATTAAGAAACACGTTAAGGTTATGCGGTGTTTAGATTGTGTAATCACAAGATTAACTATCACCATATCTTCTGATAGAAGGGAAACTATTACTGTTAAGAAATCTGGAGCTTGCTGCAAGAAGCTCTCAGATAGTATTGATATTACTATGAAGTAACCTCTATTTCAAGTTCGTAATCTTCAAGTTCCTTGATTGCCTTTAGTGCCTTGTCCAGCTTTTGTCTAAGCTTGGTTGTATTGGCTGTGATAGTAATACGGGGAGTGATCCTGTTCATGTTGTGTAGTTTTATAGTTTCATTTATCATCTTAAAGGAATCGGTTTTTATGCAACAAACCATCCATAGACTTGCGTATTTTACATTTGAACTAGATATAGCAAAAATATGTACTTTTGTTTAAACTTCCAAAATGGCAGAATTTGTATTTGGTATAGGGCCAGGATTAACGCCTCGTGTAAGTCCAAACATTGTAGTTCCTGGGATTGGAGTACGCCTGATTAAAACAGTTGCTTTTCTTAAAGGGCAGGGAATCCCAAAAGGTGCAGAAAAAGAATTTGAAGTTATTGACCCCCTGCAAGAAGAGGCAGATGCAATAAGTTATCTAGGCACTCCCATCTTAGACCCCTTTACATTCAAGGGTGGTAGCTTCTTTGAAGTGAATGATATAAATGCTACAAATCCTATACCATTCCCAGATGATAAGGGTGCGGCTGGTTTAGGGTTGATTATCCCTAATATGATAATCGAGGTAAATCAAACCAAAAACATTATTACAACGCCTATTCAGGGTAGAGACGGAACGGTTAAGGAGTTTATTTCAAGAGGTGATTATTTGATTTCCTTATCAGGAATTATTACAGGTAAAATGGATGAGGAAACCGGAGAGGTGAGAGATATTGGCAATGTTTATCCAGAAGATGATGTGAATAAACTGATTACCATCTGCGAAGTGCCAGATAGTTTAAATGTAACGAGTACATTTTTGGGGATGTTTTTAAAAGAAGACTCCAATGTAGTTATAACTGATTACAATATCCCACAACAACCAGGGGTAAGGAATTTTCAGACCTTTACTATTAATATGCTATCTGATACCCCAATCAACTTAAATGAGCTTGCACCTATCAATGTTATTGATATAACAACAAGAGTTCCTGCTGAGACAATAATCATAACGGGATGAAACGCCTTGTCAGTCAGATCAAAATAGGGGATTTCACCTTTGATTATGCTACCAACTTAATAATAGAAAGTAGCTGGAATACTTTCACCGACACCGCCACTATAACGCTACCGAATAAGTTCATAAGAAACAATCAGGTAATAGTCGCCGGAACTAATAACCTCTTTAAAAGAGGGGATGTGGTAGAAATTAACATTGGTTATTTTCCCAAACTGCAAAGGAGGTTTACAGGATTTGTGAATAATTTAAGGCCCGAAAGCCCCCTGGTACTGGAGTGTGAGGATTCTATGTGGTTACTCAAGCAGATAAATCTAGTATCCAAGCAGTTTATAGATACCACTATTGAGGAAGTAATTAATTATGCTACTGCCGGATTAGAAAATATAACAATAGAATTCGACGATAAAGACGCTAAAATAGGAAGCTTTGAAGTCGATAACAAAGGTTTTGTGAATGCGGTTACAGTATTTGAGGTATTAAAAAAGCAATTCGGATATAATATTTACTTCCAAGATGATATTCTGCAAGTAAGAATTTTGAACTCTATTCTTTCTCTGGATAAGTTGGCTCACGTTATGGACACCCAATTTAACATCATTGATGACAATCTTACTTTTCAAAGGGATGATGATAGGGGAATGGTGGTCAGGTTTGAATCCAAGCAAAAGGACAATTCGGTAATACTCTTATTTGGGTTTAAGGATAACGGAGAAACCGTAATAAGCCGAACGCCAAAACAAGGGGGAATTGTAAACTCATGGAAAGTGCCTGAGTTAAGCGAAGATTTAATAAGACAGTTGATTACCAGGAACATTGATAAGTATATCTGGGAAGGCTTTGAAGGAAGTTTCACAACATTTTTAGAACCCACAATAGAGCATTCCGATAGAATAGACTATATTGACAATAGGTTGCCTGAGAAAAACGGACGGTATCTGATAAAGACAGTAGTTACTACATTTGGCGTAGATGGAGGAGGGCAGATAGTTGAACTAAGAAACAAGGTAGGGGATGTCACGTGATATTAGGGAAGTATTTGAAGAGATTATTGCCAATCAAATAGATCGGGAAAACTTCTATTCCATATTAGGCAAGGCAGTTAATGTAGACGAAGACGCTAGAACGTGTGATCTTGAACCTATTGAGGCTAATGCACCCAGAGCCGGTATAAGACTACAAGCGGCAGAAAGTGGCACTACGGGTATTGTGCTAATCCCTAAGGAGGGATCATTTATAGTTGCTTCATTTTTTGATAAAACAACAGGATTCGTATCTTTAACCTCTGAGTTAGAAAAGATTCTGATTGATACTGATTTAGTACAGTACAATGGAGGAGATAATGGAGGGTTGATTAATATAGATGATTTGGTTACTCAAATGAACAAGGCTCAAAATGATTTAAACTCATTAAAGACAGCTATATCAGGATGGGTTCCGGTAGCGAATGATGGGGGTGCAGCACTTAAGGTAGCACTTACTAATTTTTTTGGAGCGCAACTTACCCTAACAGTAAAAGGGGATATGGAAGATACTAAAATTACACACTAATGGAAGATTTTTTAATAAATGGCGATATTGGAATCAAAGACGGTGATTTGGTCGTTGGTGATAGTGATGGACAGAATATTGAGTTTATCATTTCAGCTAAACCAGGGCAGTTTTATCAATTCCCTACTTTGGGTGTAGGGATAACCGATCAGATAAACAGCAGTATTTCTAAACAAGAGTTAAGAATAAAGATCAAAAACAATCTTGAAGCAGATAATTACCGAGTAAATAGGATCGACGTAAGCGGTACTTTAGATCAGTTACTAACAAAAATTGATGCGGTTAAACTAAAATAATGGCTTTATCAGTATTAGAAGGTCAAAATTTGTTTGATATAACGACTCAAGAATTTGGGACGTTGGAAGAGTTGTTTGTGTTAATCAATGATAACAATTTATCAGTCAATACAAAGCTGATAAGCGGTCAACAACTTACTGTCAACAAGGTAAATATCGGTAATGAAAACGTGAAAGATTTTGTAGTTTTGGGAAATATTACTATGAATAACGCACAAGGATTGAAGATACCGCCGTTATTGAGTGGTGACTACAATCTGGATTACAACGGAGATTACTTCTAAATGGCTCAAAGAACCACAGTACAGCTCAAAACCTTTAATGATGCCAATATTAATACAAACGGCATCAATGCTATTACAGGTGCGCTTCATAATGAGATGGATAACGATATTATTGATAGCATGGTCAATAAGAGTACTGATTCTCTTAGTATAGTAACCAACGTCTACCGAGCAAAAAGTGAAGCAATAACATCTGGAATAAATCAAATAACATTTTCTACCCCTCTAGCTAGTGCCGTGTATGAAGTTGGCATATTTGATAATGCAGGTATTGGTTTTGATGAACCATTTGATAAACAGACGACTGGATTTAAAATAGAAGGTTTAAGTAACGGCACTCTAATATATTTTGTAATTTTAACAAATTGACATGGCACTTAAAAAAGGACTTATAAACGGAGATTTCGGACAAGATGATCAGACTTATGATCTTTCTTTAGGAGATACAACTTTGGATTTTATTGGATTAAACGGGTTTGGTAAATTATCCTTTATGTTTGATACGTCAGGATTAGATGCAGCAGATGCAACAATACAAGTAGAAAAGACAAATACTAATCCGCAGTCTAATAAATTTCTGGATATAGTAGGTGCAGTCCTTACACTAGGATCAGGAACAGACTTAAATTTCATAGAAATTAACGGGGCAAAAAATGCTAATTACCGATTAGTAATTACTGTCAATTCAGTTACAGCAGGAACGCTTAATGTCAATTTAACAGCTAGTATATAATGGGAATAACAGTCACTATAGACGAAGCAGCATCGGCTTCCGCAGGACTTACGGAAAAATCTGGAGAAGAGGCGGCGGGAAATTTTGCAGGAAATCCCAAAAAAGCTACAATTACATTTATTTCTGCTTTTACTGATGCTAATTATTCTATCTCCATAATAGGTGAAGGGGCAGACAGTAGGGTGTGGACAATAGAAAGCAAATTGGCTGGTAGTTTTGTAATCAATGCTAATTCAAATCCGGTATTATCAAATCCGGTATTATGGATCGCAACCAAACATGGAGAATCTTAATATATGTCACTAAAGATTGATGAAATAGAATTAGACCCAAACGCCAAATTCAACTCAGCTAAAGATGTAACAATATCTTTTGCCACTGATCCAAACTCTTTTGTGTCTAAAAACGCAGGGCTTACTTACGAGACTTGTGCGGCAATTATATTCCGGGGAATAGATATATTAGGAGTGCCTTCAGGAATAAGGGTGATAAAAAAAGCCAGTAGTAGTTCTCCTGCTCATTCTATAAGGGTTATTGATACAACTAATGGTGATGCGGTAATAGCAGAAGTTACAGGGCTTACATCCACTACTCAGGATATAGCAGATTTGGGTGTTTTATCCAATCTTACAACAGGGGAATCAATTTGGGAAATACAATTTAAAAGAGATGATAGTGGTGCAGTTAATATTGATGTTATTTGCGCTCAAATACAATTCTAATGAGAAAATTCGCATTTGTCATATTGATATTTATTCCCTTGATTACATTCGGTCAGGCAGAGAAGCGTTATCGTTCGATAATCGTTGATAGCTTAAAGGCTCTCAATGGGGGAAGGGTAGATGTTAAAGATACTTTGTTATTAGATTCTTTGGCTGTTTATAATACAGATTTAAGTTCCCAATATACTTCTAGGAGTCTTGTTGATAGTGCGTTTGTTGGTGCTGCTATATCTGCATCTGGAGGCAATACTATCTATAGCGAGGATGATGATTTAGCAGGGGATAGAATTGTTACAATGGGATCAAATAACCTCACATTCTCTGGTAATCAAACAATATTACAGGGATTGGATGCAACGAACTTAAATGATGTGTTTTTGGTGGAGGACAACGTAGGCACTGATTTAATGATCATTGAAAATGCGGGAGATGTGGGTATAGGATTATCTGATCCAACCGTAAAACTTCATATAAAAGCAAATGGGTCGACTAGTCAATCAACCGAATCATTTAGGTGGGAGAACGGAAATAATTCGGCAAGCTGGCACATAACTGAAAGTGGGGGTGTTACACACAGAGGGCCATTAACTATGATCTCGGCATTCAACAGTGCCACTCTTTCCGTTACAGTAGGTGGTAGTGCATTGGGCATTGTCTCTTCTTCGAATAGCAATAATGCAGGACGATTTACATCTGCGAATGCACCAGCTATTAAGGCAGAGGCTGCCGGAGGGGGGAGTAAAACATCTATATTGGCAACAGATGCGGTAATTATAGGGATATCATCTATTGATGATTCTGAACCTTTAGCTCAATTATACGTAGCTGCCGAGAGCAATATTTCTGGAGACACAGCATTTTTAGTACATGATAATTCACTTGATGAGTTATTTGCAATAACCAATGATGGAAAGGTATTGGTTGAAAGAACTTTTTCAACTACAAAAAAGGATATCACCTTGGGCGTAGCAGCAACTACATTTGAAATTACAGGCAATGTGATGCAAATGACAGGCGATGGTGGTAATAATACCATAGCAACGATAACAGGTGCGGCATCAGGTCAATATCTAATAATGATATTTGTAGATAACAAGATTTCTATAACAGATGATAATGGACATGGCGCAAATACAATTGATTTGAGTGCTGCTTTTACTTCGGTAGATGATACGACACTTACCTTGATCTACGATGGAACTTCCTGGTATGAAACTAGCAGAAGTGTAAATTAATAACATGAAAAAACTATTCACCCTTATTTTCTTATTGTCTACGTTCTCAGTTCATGCACAGGTAGACACGGTAATCTATAATGCTCCCCATCCTGGTTCTGACACTTTGATCGCTTATCGTATAGATACAACCATTACAGGGGGTTCATCGGACTCTAATATGGTATGGGTATCTTATCATTACATTCAAACCACGGGGGATAGCTTTCTATATCAGCCTCAGTTTATTATATATGATAGTTTGAACAAACAAGTACTTCCCAACGTAGACCTAGCAAGCAATGGATGGTATTCAAGTGGAACGGTTTATAAAGTTTATATTGACTCGGCAAAGGCTGTTCAAACACCAGACAGTTTAAGGACATTTTACATATTACCTGAATTAAAGAGTATTTACGGAAATTCTAATGTTATTAAATTATAGATTATGGAAAAAGTAGGAGAATGGTTCAACGGTAAAAAAACTGCAATTGGAGCGATTGTTTCTTTAATGACTGCTTATGGTATAGCTAAGGGATGGATAGGAGAATCTGAACAGACTCTTTTTCTCGGTATTTCGGCTGCTTTGGTTGCTGGTGGTGTAGGACATAAGATTAAGAAGGCATTCAAATAAAGATGAGTAAAGGAGGTTGAGCTATGAGCGGAAAAGATAAGGGGGTATCAATATCTTTAGGTTTAGTATTTTCTCTTATTGCCGGAGTTGGTTCGTATTTTACTGGAAAGGCAGACGCTCAAACAGAAAGGGCGGTAATGACCATTAAAATTGATTACTTAACCGATAAGGTTAAAGCACTGGAGGCCACAAAACCGGAGATAGTAGCCGAACGAGTTAAAGTATTGGGGGAAACTGTAAATGAGATGAAAACAGATCAAAAAATCATAATAACACTATTAGATGAGATTAGCAATCATAACGGTTCTTAGCCTTGCAATAGCAAGCTATACCACAGCGCAAACAAAACCTGTAACAGACAGTACATACCTTGTAAAAAAGAAGTATCAGCAAACCAAAAAGAATTGTATTTACTTAGATACTATTGCTACGGAGGTGAAGCAGGTTCATATGGGTCAAAAGGACATCATATTAAAGTTAAAGGCTATTCGAGAAAAACAAATGGCATCTACAAAACCATAAATAATGCACGTAAAAATACAGCGTATCCAAAAGGATGATTTCCAATCTCTTGGAATATGGACAATATACGATGATAACAATTTCCCTAAATGGGAATGCAGAACCCTGGAGTTACCGGACAAAGATAATCAGAGTCGCATAAGCTGTATTCCTGAAGGCACATATACTGTTGTTAAGCGTAATTCTGCTAAGTATGGCGATCATTTTCACATATTGGATGTTCCAAACAGAAGTTATATTTTGGTTCACAATGCAAATTACAAACGACAGCTAAAGGGCTGCATTGCGGTTGGGTTATCTCATACAGACATTGACGGAGACGGACATAGGGATGTTACTCGATCTAAATCCACTTTAAAAGACCTCAACAGAGAGCTTCCCGACACATTCCAACTTGAGATATATGTTTAATGACCAATCTTAACAAAATACTTGGAGGAATAAAAGCCAGGATTAAGTTAAAGAGATGAGGCCGACAGAGACATCTATCTGTATGAGGGTCAATATAAGCGGCAACCGGATAACTGATTATTTTTCTTTGATTTAAAATAAGTTCGTATATTTGTACTAGCTATTAGGACTCAAACCTATTACAGGTTATAAGCCCTCCAGATTGTTCTAAACTTTTTGGGGGGTTTCTTTTTTTAGTCAAAATAGTTTTTACCTTTGTATTAATAGATAGCAGTTCTATACTACTCTACTGCACGAGTCCTTATAGCAAAGACTTACACAAAAAGAGTTTAGTTACAATTAATTTGAAATAGGGAACCGATTGGAAGGTTCTTTAGTGAGATACCACGACAACTGTGGACGGTAAGACTGAAAATTCGATACCTATCTCGTTAACTGGGGAGTTATCAAGTAAGATTAATAAGCTAAAGTAAGGTTGATAAGCTATTGAAATAAACCTTTACTTAGACTTGTATCCTTTAATTAAGGATTTCAGGTAAAGAGTTGGTATGCCTTCAGGCTAGGTAGTAAGTATAAGAGTATTAACTATAAATATATATTATGAATAAAGAATTAACAGTATCAGAATTACTTGAAAAATCAAAAGGAATTAACGGTCTTAAACCTAACGCTAAAATGAATGACTTTTTTGTTACTCAATTTACAAAGATGATTATAGAGGAAAAATTAGAGGAACAAAAAGAGATAATTATCAAGCAATGTGAGGATAGTATCTTGGGATGGACAGAATCCAAATCTAAGGTCATTAAAAAATCACGAAGTCCTAAACTATGATTGAAGAACTCGCAAAAAAATGGCTGCATCTTAATTATCAGTATCCTGATGTTGTAGAGGTTCTTCCTATGCAAACGACTTACGGGCTTGTAGTTTACTTCTATAACAAGAACACCGGAAAAGATTACGATTGGTTCTTGACTATCCCTATGGTTCAGGATCTATTGAATGGTAGAAACCCTAAAAAGGTTAAGAACAAATACAAGCCAATTTACGCTGATCAATCCCAGTTTAAAGTAGGAGTCGATAAGAGTTTGTTTTCGGATAGGGGTTATCAGACGCTGAGGAACGGAAATGCAAAAAGGTCGAAACTGCGACATAATATTTTTAAGAGAGATGGCTATAAATGTTTAAAGTGTGGTACGGGATGCAATCTAACAATAGACCACGTTAAACCCACGTCCAAGGGAGGGGTGAATCGAGTATTTAACAAACAGACTTTATGTGAAAAATGCAACAATGATAAAGGAGATATTGAAATAGATTACAGATGAGTTACGAACTTAAAATATTAGACTGTAATTGTAGTGATTGCCTATTTATGGAGCGTAGCATACCTAAGCGTCAAACCTCAGTAGATAAGCATTACGGATGGCAGAAGGATCATTTTAATATGATGAGAATGAAGGTTCTGTTAAGAGCTGAACATTGGCAGGGTAAAGGAGAACCGGAAAAGTCTAAGTTATTGCTTCAGGAAGCCCGTAAGATGGAGTTCCAATTTAATGAGGGTGAGTGTGCTTTACATTATGGTATGTGCCACAAACTCGATAAGGACGTTTCCTTTATACCGAACACTATTCAGATAGACACTCAGGAATGTTTTGTACATCGAAAAGAATTTTAACCTTTAAACTATATAAGAATGAAAGAAGAAAGGATAGTTTGTTCAGCAATTTGGTATAAAGACTTACCAACCCCAAGAATAAGAACAGATAGAAAAAGAGGTATCGTATTTTGTGGATTAAGACACCCCCATTGCTTACATCAAATGGTTATCATGACAGGCAAGAGGCAATGCGAAGCAGGAGAGGAAGTTCAGGGTTTTTTAACAACACATAATAGGTTTGTTGATCGTATTGAAGGTGCAAGAATAGCATTAGAATCAGGTCAAATTGAGAAATTAAATTACAGTAGTACTTGGCTATATAGCGAAGATTTATACTGAACCCCCTAACCAATGATCCCCCCTTTACTCAACTACCAACAAAGACAGGACTTGAAGCTAGACACTCTTAGCAGCGCAATGACGCGCGTTAACCTCGCATGGGCTAAACTCTTCCAGCCTCTTTCAAAGAAATACCTTCCTATGTTCTGGGGGTTGAAGTACGCCAATTTGATCTATGTGCTTATGTGGATCGGAGTATGTGTTTACGTCCTAACCTCCTTTTATCTCACCCTCTTTAGGCCGGAATAGGTGAAACAATTTGTTAATTTGGTATAAATGATTACCTTTGCTTTATGGAACTAATCACAGTAGAACAGTTAGCCGATAAGAAGGGATGCAACAAATCCTATATCTACAAACTTGTTAGCAGTAGCAAGCTGAGTGCCGATAAAATAGGGAATCAAATAGTATTTAACGCTGATTCCACGGAAATCAAAGATTTTTTAAGTCAATCCCCAATCGGGTAAACCACCATTTGTTGAAATATAAACAAAATAAACCTTGTGGGTATAAAAGATTATACCTATACTTGCATAAGATTAACAACTAAAACCTACAAAATGAAAGACCAAAGAATACAATTAACAGACAGTATTATGGATATCACTATAAAAATGTGCGAAGGTAATCCAGGCGCAATGACATTTATAATGGGAGCGTTTAAAGAATCAGAAGAAATAGACCCTGACGGAATGGGTAATTTGGGATTTATTCTAAATGCAGATAGATGCGGTATATATGGTACTGATTTATATGTACTATGGTCGGACTTATGCGATAGGAATATGACACTATCTATTGCCCTCCTTAGAGCTACTCAATTAGGTATTATTTCTGATGAGCTGTTGGCTGATGCTTGTAACCGTCAAGACTATTCAGGAAAGGATATAATTGCAGTTCAAGAGGTTTATGAGAAAGTATGCGAGCAACTGCCTAATTTCCAACGAATCTAAACTGTAACAGATTAACCAATAACGGGGTAAACCCACTAAAACAAAAAGGAAATGAAAACCAAAGCAGAGCTATGCGTAGAAATCGCAAAGGATGTTCTATTACAAATCAAATCAAAAAAGATTGTCGCAGAAGCCGGAGTTTACTTTATACTGAAAACTAAATCCCAATTCAAAGGAAAGCAACTTCAAGAAGTTCTGCCTAGAATAAAAAAATGTGAAGTCTGTGCTTTGGGTAGCCTATTCTATTCATTTATAAACAAGCATAATGACTTCAAGATAGATGATGAAGGATTAGATATGACTTCATTTCATCATAGCGATATGAGAAGTAGAATTACAATGTTCCCTATTGCCAACCTTGAACTTATTGAATGCGCATTTGAAAACAGAGACGTGTATGATAGTTGTGAAAATCGTGGGCATTATGCATGGAAAACGATTATAAAAGCAAAAAAGTATAGAGGGATAAACTTATTACTGAACGACGAGAAAGCCCTTATCCACATAATGAAGAATATAATACGAAACAAAGGAACTTTTAAACCCTAAAACTATGGAATTTCCAGACGAATTCAACCCAGAATTACCCATTAACGAATGGCCTGTTAAGTACTTGCTTTGTTGTAGGCAGAGGCTACTCGAAAGCGCAAACGATCCAGAAACGCTCAATTGAATTTATTTCAAGGCAAGCAATAATTAAATACAGAAACCGATGAGTATAAAAAATAAACAATCCGATCCCTTCAAAGAAATATTTAAGCCTGAGGCCATAGTAAAGCTCTCTAAGACCGCACTAGCACTAACGGGGGCTGAGACAGTTTCAGAAATGATGCCCCCTCTGTCTAAAATAGCAAAGAAGTTTAACCTAAAGCTCCATTTAAAAAGAGAGTATGACAGGGCGGTAGAAATCCTTAAAAAAGAAAGAGCATGAAAATAACATACCCAAAATTACCACCCAAGTTTAAAGCGAAGTGGCTTAAAGCCCTAAGGAGTGGAAAGTATAAGCAAGGCAAGGGTGCGTTACATAGGGATGGTAATTTCTGTTGCATAGGGGTCGAATGTCATCTTCACGGAGTATCAATAAAGGCAATGGATAAAAGGCCCGGAAATGGAGGCACTAAATCATCGTTTGATAAAATCCCTAAGTACATGGACGCAATAAATGGTAAATATGGTAATAGTATGTCATTACCCCCTGTACAGGTTCTAATAGAAATGAACGATGGCGGCAAGTCCTTCAAACAAATAGCCAACTGGATAGAGAGAAACCTATGATCCGCACTAAGGACTTATTTCAGATAATTCGCGAACGTGATTTAATCCACGATGCTAAAACAGAGGAGTATAACGATCACCTAGTAAGACTATTAATGAGAGACTATAAATATCAAAAACCTATAAAATGACAGAAAGTACATATAAAAAGATGCAGTTAAGGACTGTTTACAATGCTACGTTAGGTAAAAATCAAATCAAAGTATGGAAAACCGATAACGGTGATATAGTAGACTTTGACGAACCTACTAAGGAGTATGGGTTTGAGAGCATTATTTTAGTATCAGTAATTAACCATTAATACAAAACAAATGAATATCACAGAAAAGTTACTAGAAGCCAGAAAGCTAATTAAGGAAACCTCTATTAAAAAGGAGGGGAGGAATACATTCAGTAAATACAACTACTTCACCCCCTCACAGGTAAGTGAGTTAGTAAATACGGTTTGCCAGGAGCTAAAGATGATTCCTATGTTTTCGCTTTGTAAAGATGAGTTTGGATTATTCGGCAAATTACTATTGGTAGATATTGAGGTAGCTGATAATAAATTAGATACGTGGGAATTTGAAATGCGTACCGAGATGCCATCTATGACGGCTACTAATATGACTCAGCAAATGGGAGGGTGCGAAACCTACACGAAACGGTATATGTTAATGAGCGCCTTTGATATAACGGACAACAATTTAGACTTTGACAGCCAAGACAACCGACCAAAGGACACCCCAGAACCCACACAGGCGACCACTAAGGAACAAACAGAGGAAAAGAGTATGGATATACCACTAGCAGTAAGGAACTCTAATACAGTACTAGAATTAGAGGTGCTATGGGGGACGCTTAACAACACTCAGAAACACGCATTTAAGAATATTATTAACATAAGGAAATCAGAAGTAAAAAATAAATAATCATGATACAAAATAAAGTAATAGGAGTGTTGACTAAGATCAACGAAACCGAGCATATATCCATAAGGGACGGTAAGACGCTAGACAAAAAGACTTGTTTAGTAAAGACCGATGAACAGTACCCCCAAGAGATTGAGATCGAATTTACGGGAAACAAAGAACATATGCTAAATCAGTTCGCTGAGGGTATGGAAGTGCTTATCAATGTGAATATAAAGTGCCGATCCTGGGAGAATCCACAAGGAATTACTAAGCACTTCGTTTCTTTATCTGGTTGGAAGATAGAAACTCATGGAAGTAATGAGGACAAGCCAGATTTACCAGCGACAACAGAACAGGATGATTTACCATTTTCCTAATATAAAACGACCATGAATAAAGAGACTGTAAAATCATTCCTGTTAATGATAATAGAACAGGAGGGTACTATAAAGAGAAAGGATTTACTTTCTAAGTTAAGGCGCGAGGTAAGTTTTAGCGATCACACTATATCTGATCGGAAAATGAGGCTGTTTATAATGGAGCTTATTAAGGATGGACACCCTATAATGTCAAGTGAAAAAGGGTATTCACTTATAAGGAACGAAAACGATTTGACCTCTGCTATTTCTTATCTAAAGGTCAAGGCAAAGAGTATTTCAGTAAGGGCAAATATGTTAATTAGGAACTTCAACAAGCGAAACAACACTTCGTATCAATACGCGCTAGAGCTATGAGAGAGATAACAATAAATGTACCTGACGGAGTTTCAGGGAATTGGGCGGTACAATCTTTTATCGTATCAGAAGAAGATGCAAAAATAACTAGACTTAGGGCTATATTTCAAGGAGGGCGTGGTTCTGTTCCTGTTGGTAATTACAAATATCTTAAAAGAAACGGACAAACGATAATGTCAAACACTCCCGATGAAATAAGGGATTTTGGGAGTTTCATTAAAATAGCTAAGGGTTCTGTTTTGATAAATGGTTTAGGGATTGGCGTTGTCTTAAAAGCGATACTTGAAAAACAGGAAGTAACAAAGGTGATTGTAATTGAAAAATCAAGAGACGTTATTAAATTATCAGCACCAACCTATGAAAAAGATGAGAGGGTTACTATAATTAACGCAGATGCTTTTGAATATCAACCACCCAAAGGAGAGCGATATGATTGTGTATGGCATGACATCTGGGATGTGATATGTTCAGATAACCTTGAAGGTATGAAAACTCTTCACCGGAAATATGGTAGAATATGTGATTATCAGGAAAGCTGGTGCAGAGATAGATGTAAAGACCTCCTATGATATTACCACACCCATACACACCTAAATACAACTTCTGTACTGTTTGCGGTAAGGAAACTAATGAAGAAGCGTGTCCAGGTTCTTGTTCTGTAAAACTAACAGCATTACGCAACGCAGTAGAGAATCAGATAGTAACGGATAAGGCGCATGGTAAGGGTGGTTTATGGAATGACATATCTATCCGTAAGTACAATGAGTTAATGAATATACTTGACAAATGAGATACGAATTTTCTAAGACCTACGACCAGAACAAGGCAAAGGAGTACTTGAACAAGCTAATTAAAGACGGTTCTAAGTGCGAGGTAAAGAAGATACACCCAAAGCGAAGTTTAGACGCAAATCGTTACGTCCATGTTTTATTTAGAATCTGGGGCAAGCATTTCGGATATTACATGGATGAAGCCAAACAGACTGTAAAACACGCTCTGGAGTACTACACTATCAACGATAAGGGTGCTACGATCTACGCTGAGACATCCAAAATGGATAGTGCTGAGTTGGCTACGTTTACTGAGGCTTTCAGGGATTGGAGTGCTATGAATGGATGTTACCTATGTTCATCGGAGGAGTTCCTAGAAGAACAGATTTACTTTGAAAACCTTATAGAAAAACGGAATTTAACCTAACAAACAATTTAACAAAATATACTATGTGCGTAGATACAGGGAAAACAATTTATAAGTGTAGAAATTGTGGTGAATTGTTTTATGGTAGCTCAATTTCAAGTTATGAAGCTATATACACCAATTTTATCAGTTTAATGACTCGTGGCGAAACATGGCAAGTGCATAAAGGATTTGGAAACGCCTAAAAGCCAAGACTAAGCGACGAAGAAAGTACAGAAAATGCTTATTTTGTGGAAGCAAGAAAGTTGAATTACATCATACTACCTACAAATGGATTTATACCAAAAAAGAATTGATTGCTATTATACCACTTTGTCGGGAACACCATCAAGAGGTACACGATTTCGCACAGAAAGAACAGATTTCAGTAAGGCTTGCAAGTAACGCAATGATTAGGAAATACAAGAAAATAAAGGTAATGGCGCAGTTATCGGTAACAAGTATTTGCGGTAATCCGTAATCTTTTATGCAACATTCTAACTGACATAACGTATATTTGGCATATACAAAGGTAACAAACAAATACTAAAGTCCTACAAAATGAAAACTACTAAAGCAGCCGCACTCTCAATGTTAAAAGCATACTTCAGACATTCTCAATACAAAATTAATCTAGGGAATATGACAGAAGGTCAAGACCTTACATACCCTCAAGTGGTTGGAGAGATTAACACTTGTACTCAAAACATGGAGGCAATAGCAGAGAAACTGAACAATTATAACCTTAACGGATTTGTAATTTAATAGATATGAACTCAACTACTAAAATAACCAAAAGGACTTTCAGGGATAAGAAGGGCAACCTTATAGGGTGGATGAAGATGACAGAGGAAAAAGACTTCTCTGGATATTATGAAGAAGCGGAGTTTAAGAATATTACAAAGGGGCAATTACTCTACTTTCTATTAGAGGTTAAGGTAAAGGAATTGAAAGACGGAAGCAAGACTAGAGATTATTTGAAGACTCTAAAGAAGATGGATAAAACAGAAATGATTTATAGGGCTATGTGTACTAAAATATCTTTTGATGGAGTAGAAGAACCAGTGATAGCCTATAACGAACAAGAAATGGTAAACCATATCAGAAAAAACTATTAATATGAACATCGTCCAGATATACAAGAAATTTCCAGACCAAGAGGCTTGCATTAAACACTTAGAGCAGGTACGATGGGGCGGTGTCCCTACCTGCCCTTACTGCACCAGTACTAAAGCTACTCCAGTACCAAAGGAGAGCCGATACCACTGTTACTCTTGTAGAACTTCATTCAGTGTAACGGTTGGAACTGTGTTCCATAAGACTCACATGGACTTCCAGTTATGGTTTCTGATGATGTCATTAATGATGAACGCACTAAAGAGCCTCAGTGGTCGTCAAATGGCACGTGATCTTGGAATAGCTAGAAACACCGCACTCTTGAATATGAGAAAGCTACGCAAGGCTATGATTGAACACGAATGGATGGGTGGTATAGTTGAAGTAGACGAAACCTACATTGGTGGTAAGGAGAAAAACAAGCATTCTAATAAGAGAAGCGGACACGCACAAGGTGGAAGCGGTAAAACTGCAATCATAGGGTTGTTAGAGCGTGGTAAGGAAGTAAAAGCGAAAGTAGTTCCAAGTACCCATGCAAAGGAATTACTTCCCATTGTATTAAAGAATCTTCCACCAAATACAATCTTAATGACGGATCAAAACTATACATACCGACGTCTGAAAGGATACTATAAGCACTTCGTAGTGAATCATGGAATTGGTGAGTATGTGCGCAATGGAAATATCCATACGAACTCAATAGAGGGGTTCTGGAGCTTGTTTAAGAGATCAATCATTGGAGTATATCATTACGTGTCTCCAAAGCACCTACAGAAGTATGTAGATGAAATGAGTTTTAGATACAATACCCGTACCTTTGGAGAAGGTGCAAGGGTGAACCAATTACTCCTAAATAGCGGACACCGTTTAACCTATAATGAATTGATTAAAAACTAGAATCATGGCACCTGAAAAAAATTCCATAATACAATATGAAGGCAATCAGATTAGTCTGTTTTCAGATGAAAGGAACGACTATATCAACTTGACAGATATGGCCAATGCTCAGAAAAGAAGGAAGTCTATTACAGCTTGGTTAAAAAACAAACAGACATTAGACTTTCTGAATGTTTGGGAAAAGAAACATAATCCAAATTATGATGGCACCCATTTAGGTGCCATCAAGAAGGTAGCAAGTAATCCATCCACAACATTATCGATAAAATATTGGATAGAAAAAACGAATGCGAATGGAATATTTACCAGAAGCGGTGGATATGGTGGAACATATGCTCACTTGGATATTGCAATTAAGTTTGCCGGATGGTTAAGTCCTGAGTTTGAATTGTATCTCATTGAAGAAATTCAGCGATTAAAGGAATTTGAAAAGAAAAAATACTCTCTCGAATTACTTAGCCACGACCAAATAATATACCTAGTTCGTTTAAAGGAAGTTTTTAAATATGTTGCCCATCAGGAAATAATGGAAAGTGCGCATAAAGATGTATTTGTAGCCAGAAGTGGGACTAAAAACCCTTTTGCAGAATTTAACAACTGGAGAAACGAGATTCTGGACATAGCCCCCAAAATTATCAATAAAAGAATAAAGCAATACTGTATTGATAATAATATTGCACTCACAAAAAAGCTACTCAATAAACCCAAAAGAGAAAAAATAATAATTCTGGATAGTTACGATTCGGTTAGAAACGCTACTTGGGATTTTTTAGAAATGAAAGGTGAAGTACAAGCATTGAATCTAGCCAATCTAGTTAGGGACATGATAAAAACTGAAAAAGGAGAGGTGTTAAGAGCAAATGAAGATGATCTATTTCAGAGTAAGCAGAATTTGGGCGAATACACTGACTTTAATAAGAAAATTGCAGAATTGCCATTGGTAAAAAGTGCCAGACAATTGATTGCATATAGAAAGCAGATAGCCTCAGATAATAACAACCCTTCTAAATTCAATAAGAGCCTAAAGCAAGCTCTTGACTACAACCCTAACGAGGATAAGTGAGAATAAGTAAACGAACCGTCAAGATCATTGTATGGGGCAGTATTGCCGTGTATTCATCAGTAATCTTCATGATGCATAAGGGCACTGAACCATTGCACTGGGCTATTGGAGTAGGACTGATCATTGCAATTTCAATTTATGATCGAAGAAAAGAGAAAAGCGATAAATAGGGCGGAATTTGGTGTAAACTTGTATATAGTTACCATAATATAATGATTGTAGCCCTGACCAGTTGCGGATTTAAAAACATAACTTTATATAAGTACCCTAAGTCTAACCCTGATTATGGATATTTCCTTGAGGCGGATGGTTTTTCTAATTGGATTGGATACACTAAAAAAGAGTGCTTGATTTCAGCATGAATGGAAGAATAGGGGAAACTCCTGCTCAATCTGAATGGTTCAGAATTGTAAGAATTTACAGAAACAGATATGAGAAGGAGTACGCATGGTGGGAATATTTAATGAAATTTTACTTTCCACCAACACGAATTAAATAAAAACTAGGAATATGACAAAGAAAAAAATATCCGAGGACTTAATCGTAAAAATACACGAAGCAGACTTAATTCAATTAGTTGAGGATGCAACAGGATGGGATTGGGGCGATTCTGCCGATTGGTTGGAGGAAAGAGGATTACTCACAACCTAATAAAATGACCGATACAGAAATAAAAGAAGGTCTAGCAGAACTCAAAGAGTTAAGCAAGGAATTGGACGTGATGGAATCCAAGATGGACAAGAAAGTAGGTATGCCCAAACACATAACCAAAATTGAGGACAAGATTAAATACATGAAAGAACATGAGCAAAGTACTAAAAGCTGAATACGGAGGTGATAAGCCTCTGAAATTAGGAGAGTTTGAAATACCCTGCTATGTACTCGAAAACGAGAAACGCATACTGGTACGAATCCAAATGATGAAGGCGTTAGGTATGGCTGGAGGTGGCGGAAAAGCTGGTTCGCATCGGTTGGTGCAATTTGTAGCTGCAAAGTCAATTAAGCCCTTCGTTTCCAAAGAGTTAGCGGATCGCATCAACAACCCTATTAAGTTCGTTCCCCTGAATGGAGGTATTGCCTATGGATATGAAGCTACCATACTGGCAGATATATGCGATGTGGTACTAGCAGCACGACAAGCACAGACATTAATGCCTCAACAGCAACACATCGCCACTCAGTGCGAAGAACTAATGCGGGGATTTGCTATGGTGGGAATTAACGCCCTTGTGGATGAGGCAACGGGTTATCAGGAGGTAAGAAGTCGGGATGCCCTGCACCAGATGCTAGAGGCTTATATCAGTAAAAAACTGTTAGGATGGGCTAAGACATTCCCAGATGAGTTCTACAAAGAGATATTCAGGCTAAAGGGATGGGATTACTACCAGACCCAGAAAAAACCGTTACTCGTAGGGAAGCTAACCAATACCATTGTATATGAAAAACTCCCTAAGGGCGTACTGGTTGAGCTTCGCAAGAAAAACCCAAAGGATGCAAAGGGAAGGCGCAAACAGAAGCTATTTCAATGGCTCACAGATGATTTAGGCAACCCTCACCTTAAAGCCCATTTGCAGCAGGTAATAGTGCTTATGAGAATATCGGCTAACTGGAACAAGTTTATGAGCCATTTAAACAGAGCGTTCCCAGAGGGGCAAACAGAATTAGACTTAGATGAAGATTAATAAAAACAAGTTACCGATAACTGCGCCATTACCAAAATAAACGACAAGGGAAGAACTGTTTAATAAGTAAGGAAATGGAAAGCTCGTTTAATATATTTTGGAATAAATTTGACAATAAGAAGTCAAGGGATAAGTCTGAAAGGAAGTGGAACACCATGTCTGCTAAAGATCAGATAAGTTGTATGGATTCCCTACCTGAGTACATCAGGTCAACACCAGACAGGCAGTACAGGAAGCATCCAATCACATACCTAAACCAGAAGTGTTGGAACGATAAAATATACTCAAAGGGGGAGGAAAATATCACTTACTCCGAACCCAACCAACCGACTTTCAGCACCTACCAACCAAAGGAATTCGACAGGGCCACAGGAATAGCCCATCTAAGGGATAAGCTAAAGTCCAACTTCGAAAACGGAGGGAGAATACTTGATTACGGTGATGTCTATACCACTCTGTTAAAAGACTATATCCAAATCCCTGGCAATATAGCGGTACAACTCCACCAGGACGCAGTTACAGAGGCTACGCGACCCCGTAATAGGTTTGAGGATAAATATACCGGAAACGTAACTTCTGATGTTAGGGATAGTCGTTTAAACTGGCAACTTTCTAAGTGGAGGAAGGAGAAACGAGCAATTTATTTAGAAGTATGGAGAAGTTAAAGGTAATAGAATTATTTGCAGGAAGTAGATCTATAGGGAAAGCCTGTGATGAACTAGGCTATGAATGTTTTTCCGTAGATATAAATCAATTCGGATCGATCGATCTTGTTAAGGATATTGAATTTCTTACGCCTGAAGATATACCATTTATACCTGATATTATATGGGCTAGTGTTCCATGCACAACATATTCTCTTGCAGCCATATCTCACCATAGGAATATGGATAGAAGTCCTAAGACAGAACTAGCAGCTAAAAGCGATAGGTTAGTTAAGAACACCATTAAATTATTAAAATATTGGAACAAGGCTAAATTCTACATCGAGAATCCGAGAGCTACCCTTAGGAAGATGCCTTTTATGTCATGGATACCCTTAGAGACGGTTTGGTATTGTAGATATGGAGATATGAGAGCAAAGCCTACTGATATATTCAGCAATAACATAAGATCACTATACAATGAATCAGGATGGCAGCCACGCCCACAATGTTTTAATAACAACCCTCATTGTAAACATGAAAGAGCACCCAGGGGAAGTAAAACGGGTACACAAGGGCTAAAAAATGATTATGAACGCTCTAAAATACCTCATGAGCTTTGTTTAGAAATATTACAAGCATAAAAACTTTAATCAAAAACCAAAATCATGAATAGAATACACAACAAACAGACAAATTGCGCTGAGAATAAGCAGGGATGTAATATTAAAATATCAAGTCAACCGTCTTTAGAGAGGCTTTTATTAAGATTTTGCGATACGCATACAGAGGTTATCTCTTACACAAGGCCAGCAATACAGGAGGATGAAAACTGAGAAAACACTATCACCCGAAGCATTGTACAGGGTCAGGGCTAAGAAATACGCATCTAAGGTTAAAGCCCAAATAAAGAAACAGGGCTTACGCACCGGAGAATTATTGCTGGAATACTGGAAAGCCAGCCCTAGCCCTATGAATATGAAGGAGCTTGACTTAAAGCAAGAGGACATTATAGACATTGTTGAAACGGAGATCGCCAAATACAAAGTAAGTCTGCCAACATGACTAAGCCCCTAACACGTACTTGCAAGGCTAAGTCCTGCCAACAGAAGTTCACGCCAAAGAATAGCAATCAAGTGGTTCATTCTTACAAGTGCGGATTAGAGTACACCAAGTACTTACGAGAGCGAAGGGAAAAGAAAGAGGGTGTTGATAGGCGAAGGAAGATAAAGGTGATGAAGGAAAAGAACAAGACACTATCAGACCACAAAAAAGAACTTCAAGTTCTGGTAAATAGGTTCGTTCAGATTAGGGATAAAGGTCGCGAATGTGTATCTTGTGGTGTACCAGACACCGGACTAAAAAGGGATGCAAGCCACTTCTGGAGTCAAGGGGGAAACCCTAGTGTTAGATTCGATTTAGACAATATCTGGGTTGCTTGCGTTCATTGTAACCGCGACCTCCACGGCAACCTGTTAGAGTACCGTCCGAGGCTCATTAAGAGAATAGGCCAAAAGGCATTCGATGAGTTGGAAACCCGTAGAACCCAGACTCGAAAGTTCGACATACCAGAGATTAAAAACCTTAAACAACTTTTCAAACAGAAGATTAAACTAGAATCCCTATGACCAAGAACACCTACACCCTACTTTATTTACGGAATGCTAATCGTTTTAACTGAATTGATATGAAAATAGAAGAAATTATAACCGATAAACAACTTGATCATGCGTGGGGCAACGCTAACTTCGGTGATGTTTTAAAGAGAGATATTTTACGGTACACTTTGCTCAAAAAGGCTTGTGGTTACGGCTCGGGAAGTACTGCAAGGGCTATTGTAAAAGAATTAGGATTGTTTACCGAAAAGGAGCAATTAAGTAAACGGGGTATGGAATATCTGTATGAATCATTCAGTAACGGAGCTAATGTTTAACCCTCCTACCAACACCAAATAGAAAAAGAGTATGAGTGATAAAAAGCTACCGCCACTAATCCAGAAGCTAGCAGAAGCTATTGAGAGAAAGGGGCTGGTAATAAAATTCGGATTGGAACAACAAGGACACATACCCACTATTGAGCGAATACTTGATGATATGGGAAGTAATGATTATTCATGGAAGAAGATAGGTAAAGAGATTGGATGGTGTCATAAAACAGCCTGTTATCATTATGTACACTATTTGAGAAATATAGCCCCTACCAACAAGAAACGAACAATAGATAATCAAAAATAAATAAGATGCTTCCAAAAAAAGATTTGATTAGAACAGAAGAGTATTGGATGGTTACTATCCAAAATGAGTTGTTCAGACAATTAAGTGATTACATGGAAAGAGAAAACATGAACAGAACTGAGTTGGCAAAGAAACTTGATGTCAGCAAGGGTTATGTTTCACAAGTACTTAGCGGTGATTGTAATTTTACTTTAAAGAAAATAGTCCAATTATCATTAGCAATAGGGAAAGTGCCTTGTATTAGCTTCATTACACTAGATGCTTATTTAAAACAAGAAAAAGGAAGATATTGCGAAACTCCTGAAGAATCTAAAACTATAATAGATCAGGATTTTAAAGAGGGAAATTGGCATTAACACCCCAACACTAACAACTGATGAAAGCAAAAGAATTTTTAGAATATAAAATAGATAATGATTACGGTGGAACGGAGTTGGGTGATACTCTTATGGATAATATAGCAGTAATTACCGAACTTCTTGAATCCTACGCCTCCCTATCCACTCCTACACGACAGATAAGTGATGAAGAGATAGAAGAGGAAAGTGGGATTAAGGCGATTGATAACGGTAAGAAAGATAGTTTTGTTAATGATATGCAAATAGCAGAAGCGAAGTCTTTTATAAGAGGTGCTAAATGGGTGTTAGATCAACCCCTCCCCACTAAAAGAGAAGAGGAATGGATAAGCGTAAAGGATAGGTTGCCGAATATAAATAAAGTGATAGCTAAGAAGACGATGTATGAGTCTTATAAGTCGAGGTTCAACGGACAAGAATTTATAGATGAAGAATCAGGGGACACTATAAAACCCACTCACTGGAAACCCCCAACAGATATATGAAACATTACACGGTACAGACAGGATGGAGGGGTAAGGACTACAACATCCCTGAAGAAAAAGGCAATATTGATATAATCGCTATCAATCGAAAAGTAGCTGAGATGTGCGTTCTGGTAGCCTACATCGGATTGTCTGAGATTGTAAGCGAGATAAGTGCAAAAGGGGATAGGAACTTACCCAAGATACCTACCAATCTTTTGTGCGGAAGTAAATTATTAATAGCAAACTAAACACGATAAATGTGGTAATGTTGATTCAGGCAGAGCCTTGATGGATGCAAGAGCTGAATATAAAATAACAATGCTCGCAACGGAAACGGAAATATCTCTAAATGCAAAGAGAATAAGTGGTAAGATTAAATACCATTCCCAGCAGATCGAGGGATACATGATTGAACTTCAATTACTTTATTCATAAATACCGATAGGAAATAACCCTATGAAAAATCAGGAAGCAAAGGCACATTATAAGATAAACGCCAACAAGACTCAACTGTCAAGCATCGGGATTAACTATAACCTAACGGGATTAGTAGGATTGCTGAAGTCTAAATACCCGACAGGATGGTATGAACTAGAAGTAACCCATCAATCAAATGGCACAACATTTACTAATAATTTCGATATTCCTAAGACCTTTTTAACGAAAATACTACAAACCATGACAGAATTGAAAGCAAAGGCAGAAGCCGAGAAGCCATGAAAGTAAGATGTACTAAGAACCAACGGGCAATATCATTTGAGATACCACCTCATGAGGAACCAATACCCTACGCTAAGAGCAAGCTAAGGGTAATGACGGGTAAGAAGATACTCCGTGGGTGGTCATTTGAAACTGTTGTTTAGATAATTCGTATCTTGCGTTAAAGTAACATGGTTTAACATGGCTAAAAGAGGGGGTAAGAGAGAAGGTGCAGGAAGGAAGTTTGGATCAAAGCAAAGGGTTCACATAAAGGAGAGGGATATATATAACGACCTGATAGGATCGTTTAAGACGGGTAAGTACTACGTCTACTACCATATCAACAAAGAAACTAAAGAAGTATTTTATATAGGCAAAGGTTCAAACTATAGAGCGTGGGATAAGGAAAGAGGCGATTTATGGCAAGACTATGTGTCGAATGTCGGTGAGTATAATATTAAAATTATCTGTGCAAACATGTCAGAACTCGAAGCTTTCGCTATAGAATCAGTACTTATAAAGCATCATAATCCCTCATGTAATATAAAGAGCAACCCAACTATTTTTGTTCCTAATGCCATTTAAGAAAGGAAATAATGAAGGTAAAGGAAGGCCAAAAGGTTCTGAGAATAAAGTAACCAAACAATTTAAGGACTTACTTGCTGAAACCTATCAGGCACTTGAAGAAAAAAAAGGGCATGGATTGCAGGTTTGGGCAGAGAAGCACCCTACTGATTTCTATCGGATATGCGCCAAGTTAGTACCCCAACAAATAACTGGAGAGGGCGGTGGCCCGATAGAAGTAACGCAGACATATTTCCTTCCTGATGGAACAGAAATTAGCTTCCCCTGATAAAGAAGTATTAGTCCGATTAGACAACTTTCCAAAGGCAGCGCAATTCGTAAACGCTGTTTTAAGCCAGAAATACCGTGTTGTATGCTATGGTGGTGCAATCCGTGGGGGAAAGAGTTTTAACGCAATAGCGGCTCTTATACTGCTCCACAAGCTATATCCTGGCTCAAGATCAATGATAGTCCGAGAGAATCTTGATGTTCTACGTAAAAACATGCTCCCGACTTGTGATAAGGCTATTCCTTCTAATTTTGTCCGACATTACAAAGGCGATCCTCAGTTTGAATGGACATTTACTAACGGGTCAAAGATGTTCTTCTTCTCTGAAGGATATGAGAAAGATAAAGAATACCTCAGATGGAACGGCTTGGAGGTGAATTTTATCCTTTTGGAACAAGTAGAGGAGCTTCAGTTAAAAGCCCTTGAAAAGTCACTAGAGAGGGTAGGAAGCTACATAATTCCCAACGCAAAGCAGCCTCAACCCCAGATATTAATGACTATTAATCCCACTAAGACCTGGGCCAAAGAGTTGATCTATGATAAGTGGCTGGATGGCACTTTACCGAAGAAATGGTTGTATATCCCTGCCTTAATAAGCGATAACCCCAATATACCTCAGAGTTTTAAAGATAGCCTTCAAGAGCTAAAACGCATCAATCCGGTTAAGTACCAGAGGTATGTAGAGGGGGATTGGGAGGTACAAGATGTAATAGAGGGGGCATTTTGGAAGTCATTTAGCTACGAACTCCATGTTAAAGACTTAAAGATTGATCTGGACTTACCTATTCATATAAGTTTTGATGAGAACGTAAATCCTTATCCGGCACTGAGTATCTGGCAGATAGACGGTAAAGAGGCGCGACAGCTTCATGAGATATGCTTACGCCATCCTGAGAACAAACTGATTAAGGTCGCTAAAGAGTTCGTAAGATGGGTGCGTTCCCAGAGTTGGAATAATCTGGTTTACATCTACGGAGATGCTACCTCACAAAAGGAAGACGCTAAACTACAGGCCGGATATAACTACTTCACTATGCTCAGGAATGAAATTGAGCCTCACTTCAGATGTCAGATCAGGAAGCCTTCTCGTAATCCTCCGGTGGCTATGAGTGCGGATTTTATCAATTCTATTCTGGAAATTAATTACGATGATATTAAGATTACTATTGATGAGGGATGTACTGAGAGTATTAAGGATTATACTACTGTTCAGGAGGCGGCAGATGGTACTATGATCAAGAAAAAGACCAACGGAGTAGAGTTGCTAGGTCATTGTAGCGACAACTTCAGATATTTGATCGCTGAGGTTTTCAAAGAGTCTTTCCGCAAGTATCAACGGGGTACATCTGTTACTGACTATTCCATAGCCCCCACTAGGCGAAGAAGTTACTGAAAAGACTTGGATTCTATTTATTTGTTTTTAACTTTGTCCTATATAAGTATGCTCGGCCATAGGGGGTTTGGGTTAAGTTATGAAAGCAAAAAGATACATGCTATTTTCAGGGGATAACTACTACCCTCAGGGTGGTTGGGATGACCATGATGGGAGTTTTGATACAATTAACGAAGCAAGAGAGTTAATAAAGATAGAACCACGTAGGCGCTCTGATGGAGTATTGTATTTGATTTATATTATTGATGAACGAGCTTTTGATTGGTATCAATTAATTGATTTGAATACTGGGAAAGAAATAAATCTATTTCCTAATTCTATAGAATCATACATTGAATTTAACTAATGGACTTCACAATACTAAGGATACACCGTAAGGCAAAGGGATTAAATCTAAAGGATATTGCGCCAGGATTGGGTATAAGTAGCGGCTACCTATCAATGATTGAGCGAAACCTTAAAACGCCTAACTCTAAATTGCTCGAAGATATTTGCGAGAAAGTGGACTGTGAATTGAGAATAATACCTAAAACATGAAAAGAAGAAGATTCCCCTATAATATATTAGTACCCATAACTCCTGAGATATTAGAGCAAAGAATTAAGGACGGCTGGAAGCCCACCAAACAACAGATAATAAACCACAAGCTACTTAACGATAAATTAGTAGCAATACCAAAGACATGATAAAATGGGAATATATAACAAGGTCGGCAGGTAACCCTGAGATGCTACATAACATACACCATGATTTAAATGAATTAGGCCAAGATGGTTGGGAACTGATTAATGTATGTGCAGTAAGCAGCAGAGTTACGGTGGCTTATTTTAAACGACCAATGGTGAAAGAGCCTGAGAATAAAGACGAACGAAGAGCATATTAATGAGCTACTACGGTCATGCCTGTAACTTATTGTAACTGATGGATGTAATAAAATATGATTTAAGGGGTGCATATGAGGCGGGGTTTACTTCTCATCCACAAAAGGTAACTACTGAATTAGGAATGAATATTCTAAAATTCCAGGGTGAGCCTATGGGTGATTGCGTATTTATGGAAGTAGATAATATTCCTAAAGAGTTACCTGATTTTATCACTACTTCGGACTATAAATTTCCTTTTTAATAACTGATGATTGATTTAGATGAATACATACCGTTGGATCGAAAGGACTTATCTATTGAATATACTTGGGGTGATCTATTTACATCATGGACATACAAAGGTACGCCTGTTGTGTTCACTTATTCTGATAACTGATTATGGAGATTCTATTTGACTTTTTAACTAGCGTTATATATGGATTAGGTATAGCTACTTTGATATGGTATTTCATCATACGCCCAATATTGAATTTGCCCTATAAACAATGGGATCGCAAGATGAAGAACCCGCCACCGCCACCAAAGAAGGATGCCTATATGGGAGCTTATGAGATTAGAGACGGCAAATTTTATAGAGTAAAAAACCCTCCAAAAGAAACCGGAACATGAAATACAGAATAAGAAAATCCCCACAAATAGATCAAGAGCCATTGTTTTTTATTCAAGCATGGGGGCATAAGGTAAATGAAAGCATCTGGTCTAATAAAAATATAGAGTGTTGGTGCTCCGTAACCGATAGAGGATATCCAATTCATCAAGGCTATGGCTCCTCGTTATATGAGGATTATCTAGGCTCATTTAAATCGCTTGAGGACGCAAAAGAATACTTAAATAAGATTATTGAGTATCACAAAACAGAAATTAAAACAGTATTTGAAATTGAATCATGAAAAATACAATCCATCATTAATAAATAAGCTTATGGCTACAATTTCAGAACTATTTAGGGATAGTGTAATACATAAGAGGTTTGGTGAAACCCATAACATTAAAAGAGTTAAGATGGGTGAAGTTGATTTATCTAAACTAGGTGAAAATGATACTTATTTACGAGGCGATGGAATGACTTATCTATTTATATTAACTGAAAAACAATAACAATTATGGGTAAACCACTAACGGCAAAAGAATTTGATAGGGAGTTTTGGCAAGATAACGATCCAATAACAACGCCATTATGGAAATGTATGCAAGCGTATTCAGACTATAGTGACTCCTTCTCACCTAAAGAAATAACACATCAGGATGTTCATGATGAATGGATAAGATTGGGGGTTCAAAAATTAAAAGACTCACATACTGAATTAATGGGAGCGTTAAAGATTGCTATTAATCAACTTGAAGAAGATGGAGAAGTTACGATAGCCACAGAGCGACAAATGAGAGATGCATTAACTAATGCTGAAAATATATGAACCGACCAATAGTACCAGATTTTGCAAGAGCCGAATTAAGAGGTAATCCAGAGAGCGAATACGCAAAAAGAATTAGTAAACAGATTGAATCATGGAGAGTTCTGAGGGATGGTCAGAGGGCTATAGATGATTTAATGATGCCTATAATTAAATGGCTTGATAAACAATTAAAGAGGTTTTCAAGATGAAAGTAAGGGAGCTTATAGAGGAACTAAAAGAACAAGACCCGAACGCGGAAGTAGGTACTGCCGATAAGTATGGATGCCTAGAAGATATTTGCGGAGTATCTACAAATACAGATATTATGGACGGTAATAATCAAATTTATAATTGGGTACTAATACGATGACTAATAACCTCCTTTTCTGTGAACACTGTAGAAGCTACACCAAGCACACGTTTGTAGTAAATGTAGGAGTGTGTCAAGTTTGCATAAAGACGAATAAAAAACCAGAGCCTCGGTTTTACATATCTAAATTATTTGTAGTTTTGAAGAAATTTAGTTATGGGATTCTTACGTCTTCGGGATTATTTTACAGAAATCAGGGAACAAGACCTTGATATAATTCTCAAGCAATTATCTCAAACCACCTCCTTTACCCCCGATAAAGTTCGTCAAGAAAACGAGCTAAACACTCAGGAAATAGTAGAAGTCATGATACGCCATCGTTATGATGTGCGTAAGATTTTCAAAGACATTATCCCCTTTACCCTAGCTGAAACGTTCCAGATAAACGACCTAACAGAGTACTCAGAACCCGCCTACGACGACTCAATAACCTACTCGACAGGAGACAGGCGCAGCTTCTCTCAAACAGTAAACGGAGTTCTTTTAGATGATATATTCGCAGCCAATACCAATATAGGAACACCAGAGCCATTCGATCCAACTAAGTGGGATAAGGTAACTGAGAACTTTTCTCTTTACTTTGCCCTCCAACCCACCACGGGAAACCTGCCTGATACCGCTTTTAGTTTCTCTACCAATAACTTCACAGGCAATCATGAACTAATCGAAGGATGGGATAAGACCAGGACTATATTCTTAAAACGAGTAGAATCGACTATTAAGATTTACTACTCATCAGCAGAGAGAGACAACGACACCAACTCAATAGGTATTGCTAGTTTCAACCCTGCGGATTTAATGGACGACTTTGATCACCACCACAACCGTCATCTTACAAGACAAAACCACCTTAACGGACACCGAGGCCGGATATTTGACCCCGCTATAAAGACATTCCCTACCAATATACCGATACTGTTTGGAACTGATGCGGAGAACTCTTTAAGTGGAGATTTGAGCATTATAGGATTCATACCTAAGGATACTACGTGGGATGTAGTGCCTTCTAACTTCTTCACCAAAGGGGATAACCGAAGCAGGTTAATAAAGAAGATTCTAATCAATCTTGCAATATTCGAGCTTCATAAGTTGATTAGCCCTAAGAACATTCCTGATTTTAGATTAGAGGCCAAAGACGATGCAATGAGATTGTTAGGCAAGATTGAAAGCGGCAAAGTAACCGCAGACCTGCCTATATTCTTTGATGAGGAAAAGGGGCAAAGCATAACCTTTGATAGTAACCCTAAGTTAAGACACCAGTATTAAACAATTCACATAATGGGAAACAAACAGATACAAACTGAATTTTACATGAGACGAGGAAACGTAGCGTATTTCCGAAATGAATATGGGAAACATACTATGCACCAATGTACCCCCGAATACATTTCTCGTTTTGTATATGGAGACAAATACGACTTTAAAATCATGGCATTAGTTCGAGATAATGGGGATGGAACTTACAGCAATATAATATCTCTTGATTAATGAAAGATACTTTTACTATCGACAAAGATTTGCTTAAACTAAATTTCAAGATTAGTATTTTAGAAATGCAAATAGGGATACATAAGTCAACCCGATCAGTACGTAAATTCTTGGATGCTGCCATAGAAAGTAAAGACTGATTAATGAATTGGGTAAACGTAAAAACAAAAGCACTAACTCTTCTTAAATGGAGCGCAATGGGTGTTATGGTTGTCCTTTCTAGTTGGATATGGCTACCCGTTATTACATGGAAGCTAGGCTTAATCCTGAGCGATAATATCATTAAATACTTTGTAAATGATTGATGATATAAACGGAAGGCTCAACGTCAACGTCCAGAACATTGACAAAAAGCAACCTAGACGCACCCAGATATCTAGTAAGATCATACTTCGCCAGCAAATTCGTCAACGCGAAGATGTAGGAGATTGGAGACAAGCCCTGTTAATAGCGGAGAGTGCAGACCACCCCGACCGAACCGAACTTATCAAGATATTCAAAGATGTAGACTTAGACGGACATATAACAGGAATTGTAAGCTCTATCAAGAATAAGATCAAGTCTAAGCCCTTTATGATTGTCAACGCTCAAGGAGAGATTGACGAAGATAAAACAGCACTCTTTGAAAAGGAATGGTTCTTTAAGTTCATTGACTTTATAGTGGAAGCTCCTTTCTGGGGGTTTACCTTGGTTCAGTTAGGAGATATAAAAGACGATGGATTCCCTGATATTCAGATGATACCCAGGGAATACGTAGTACCAGAACGTGAGTTGGTTAAGAAGGATTTGTTTGAAGGCCGGAATAGGAATGGAGAAAACGCCTTCTTTTACAATGAGTTGCCTTTAAGAGATTGGTTTATATTCATTGGAGAAAAGAAGGATATGGGACTATTCAACAAAGCTACCCCTCATGCCCTGAGTAAAAAGAATATGTTTACCGAAATGTGGGAATACGCAGAACTCTTTGGTATGCCTATTAGAAAAGGACATACAGACTTAAACGATCCTGAGCGTAGAAAGAACATGGAAGATATGGTACGGCAGATGGGTAGTGCGCCCTGGGCCGTACTTGACAAAGACGATGTAATAGATTTCGTAGAAAGACAAAGCACCGATCCTTCCAATGTGTTTATCCAACCCATTAAACTGAGCAATGAAGAGATTTCTAAAGCGTTTGCAGGACAAGTAGCTACGTTTGATGAAAAGAGTTTTGTAGGTAGTGCAGAAGTTCAGGAGAGGATGTTCAATGAGTTCATTATTACGTTTATGCGTAATACACGGTTTATCATAAACAACCAACTCATTCCCAGAATGGTTTTCCATAGAATGATACCTTTTGGGTTTAAATTCAAGTGGAAGGCAGAGGAAATATTATCAATTATTGAACGATCTAAGATAATCACTGACCTGACAAAGGTAGGTTATGGATTTGATCCCGAAACGGTTACTGAAGAAGTAGGGATTAAGGTAGAAGATTTCGCTGCACCACCCCCAACAGGAAGCCCCCCAGTTGCATTAAGTACAGTTATGAATGAGGTAAACACTTTGTATCGTAAATTCCTATGAGCCGTAGTATCCAAACCATTTTCGATGAAATAATAGTTGAAAAGGAAACTTTCAGCAGTTTAGATGGATTAGAACCTCCTGTTATTCCCGACCCCTCTCAAGACCTACTTACAGAACTTACCTCTACATCTAAGGTTAGTATATGGCAATTAAAATTCTGGGTTCAGGCAGTAGCTATATTTATTCACGAAGGTTTGTTTGATGTGTTCAAGGCAGACGTAGAGACAAGAGCCTTAGAGATCATTCCTGCTACTATTAGATTTTATGTTATCGAGGCGTTGAAGTTTCAACTAGGCGACGAGTTAGTGTTTGAAGATGGAACATTTAAGTTTGAAGATTCTACCTCAGTCGCAGCTTTAGCCAAACAGATCGTAACCCAAGCCTCCGCAAGAGATATTAACGAAGTGGTAACCTTAAAGATAGCCAAAGGAGTAGTCCCAGGTCTTGAGAAACTATCTTCTATTGAAAAAACAGCTTTTGAGGCTTATCTGAATAAGATTAAGATTGCAGGAACAAAGACTATTGTAATATCTGATGATCCTGACTTGTTAAAAATAGCCTATACCATACAGTTTGATCCGTTGGTAATGAAAGCCGATGGAACATTAATCGAGGACGGCACAAGCCCCGTACAGGAAGCTATAGACGCATATATTGAAGGATTACCCTTTGATTCTACTTTCAGGGTACAGGACTTAACAGATGCCATACAATTAGCCAGAGGCGTGGTTAATTCAGTAGCAGATGTTGTAGCGGCTAAGTTTGCATTACTTGATTTCGAAGACATACTAGCTGTGCCAACTGAGACTTACTTACCCAATGCAGGATATTTAGTTACCGTAGACGAGACGGGATCGCCAGGATCAATAAATGTATTAGCTATTACTGAAAATATAATTCCTTATGATGGATCATTACCCTATTCTATTGGGGATTTTAGGCTTTTTGAAGGAGTGGCATTTAAGGCAATCGTGAACATACCTATTCCAGAAGCTTTTGATCCTACCAAATGGGAAACAGTTTCTAATTTGACTTTTATTTCTACCTGATGTTTTTTAACGTAGACTTTAAAGATATTAAGTTTCAATTAACACCTCACTTTTTAAGAAGGGATAATCTATTGAAGTTGATGTTTTCGGCAATCAAGCCGTTAAAGACTATCAATAACGATGGCGTAGTAGTAGAAAGTTTCGGGCAAAAGAATAGCAGTCTACATCAGTTTGTATTATTCATAACCAACTTTCTAAATTTTGATGCACGTACTATATTTCTGGAGAAATTCTTAAATGACATTTACGCTAAAGTTACTGAAGGATGGAACGATCAAAAATCATATTTGATTGGAGACAAGATAATATTCGATGGGCAGAATTATATCGCATTAACCTCTAGTACAGGAAAGCAACCCGATCTCAGTCCGGCAGATTGGGAAACCACGGGCATTGAGATAATAAACGACAATACCATTCAAGTACAATATCTATTCAATAATGCTGAACAGGGGATTGATTTTTTTATGTTCAATAATTTCGATACCGCAATCAGTTATTCAACAGATGATTTTGTTGTTTTTGAAAATAAAGTTTTCCAGGCCAATACAGGTACTTCGCCAGGAGAAAGCCCGACAACAACTCCTGGTAAGTGGGATTTTGAACAAGACCTTGCTTTTGTATTCAGCTTTTCTGATTTGTTTCCTTTTGATTATCGCGTGCTTGTACCCTTGGATATTACCCTACAACCCGATTATTCAAATGACCGAATAAAAAACCAGATTAAGCAATTAAATGCTGCCGGACGAAGTTTCGATGGTGTGGTAAAAGAAGACATAACAATTAAATTATTTAACTCAAGACAGTAATGGACAAATTACGCACAGATTTATTAGGGGGATTACCTTTCGTATTAGATGATATAAGACAATTTCTAGGAAGACTTACCTCTCCAGCAAATCATGGAATCTATCAAGCATTTAACAATATACTAGGAGGATTTGGTACAGACTTTATAGTTCAGGGATGTGTCGTAAGCGGATCGACTGGAGCATTTAGCATTACTGAAGGATGGATTCTTTTAAGTGGAGAACTAATAAAAGTAGATGCCCAAGGCCCATTTGATGAGGCTGTTGATGGTACTTTTACAAAAGTAACTACGTTCGATTCAAGAGGTAATAAGGAGTTTCTTAATGGCTCTATTGCTGATACATACGAAAAAAACAGGGGAGTTTTAAGCGGACTTGGTGGCACATTGGCTTTTGATGGAAATACATTCTCTGATCTTAGGAGTATTACAGACATATCAGGTACAGATACTCCATTAAAAACAAAGACTATTCCCATTGGAAATTGGAATATGGATGCAACTACTTCTGTGTTTGTTTCTCATGGAATCGCCGACCTTACAAAAATTAAGTCTGTAAGCGTTATGATACTTTCTGATGACATCCTTAGTATTACAGGTTTAGGATTTGTCCAATCTAGCGGCTCTATAATTCAGGGGGCAACTACAGGAGTTACAGATGTTATATTATTACGTGAATCTGGGGGTATATTTGATAATGCAACTTTCGATTCCCCGTCCTTTAATCGCGGATTTATTACTATTGAATTTGTAACATGATAACCCCTGAAGAAGAAGAAAATATATTTACAGGGATATGGGCAGGAGCAATAACGGTATTTTCTCTTCCGGTTATTCTTTTTTCAGATACTTTTAAGGGGCTAGAAACTCGTTTATTTCGTGGTTTTGGCGGTAATCTCAATGATTTTGAAGAAGGTACAAGAGAATTTATTGTACTTACCAAGTTAAGAGAGAACTTAAATAAGTTCAGCGCAGCCAAGACCTTTCAAAACGTCAGGGATACGATAAACTTCCGGCTTGACGAAGGACAATTAAGACCTTTCCCTGAGTTTCGCCAAGATGCCAAAAAGATATTCGATACCTATAATGATGATTGGTTAAAGGCAGAATTTGAGACAACGGTAGGAATGGCACAATCAGCCGACCAATGGATAGATGTTCAAAGGGATGAAAAAACTTTACCGCTTCTAAAGTATGTTACCGCAGGAGATGATAGGGTGCGCCCTGAACATGCTGCATGGGATGGGATAGTAAAGCCTGTAAATGATCCATTCTGGGATACACACAACCCGCCAAACGGTTATAGGTGCAGATGTATCACTATTCAATTAGAAGAAGGAGAGGAGGACGTAACTAATCTCGGTAAGCATTTGGAAAAGGTAAAAAAGGAAACGGACGGCAAGATAACAACGTTGGCGAATGATGATTCATTATTTGCTATTAATCCAGGCAAAGTTCCTTTCATATTCAAAGACAAAGGAGATACGCCGCATCCTTATTTCCGTGTCCCAAGAGTTTTAAATGATTTGAAAAAACGAAACTTCAACATGCCTACTGTATGAGCGTAAAAAAGGTCGGTAGTTTTAAATTCAAATTCACCAAGCGATTGTTCGCAAGTAAAAAACGAAGCCTACCTATTATATTGGGTAATGTTGCTAAGAATTTCTTTTTAGCAACCTTTAGAAAAGGAGGGTTTACTGATGTTGGATTTAAACGATGGAAACAACGAAGAAAACGATTAGGAAGGGGTCGTACTTCACCTACATTAAAAGAGGCTGCTAATCTTACATTAACGGGAAAATTAAAAAGATCAATAAGGGTAAGGCCAGCTACCTTTAAATTAACCCGTATCTTCACCAATGTGGTGTATGCAGGGATTCATAACTTTGGATTACAGGGATTAGCCTTTGGCAAGACTTCTTTTAAAATGCCAGAGAGGGAGTTTATAGGTAATTCAAGAGTA
>SMVB01256366.1_pt1 | contig 48149 bp, 33 predicted proteins | sample 2456461 | NCBI WGS metagenome assembly SMVB01 (sample SAMN11095934, study PRJNA526329) | marine sediment metagenome | biome: Marine sediment; feature: Surficial sediment; material: Deep marine sediment; isolation source: Hadal surficial sediment | place: Pacific Ocean | collected 2014-05 | depth...
CTCCTCGCCCGCAAACGTACGGTCACAGGCCGGTTGCACTTCTCCTTGTTGGGAAAAATACTCGAAGACCCTGGCGCGGCCGGCCTCGGTGGTCTCGGGACGACCACAGCGCAGCGCGCTGCGGATGGCCTGCTCGGCAACCTGGGCCGCGTCGTGTGTCGCCGCCGCGTGCCAGGTCGGCTCGCGGCCCGGATAGACCTGTTCGAACTTCTGTTTGAACCGCCGGCCCGCTGCGTCGGCGGTATCGAATAGGAAAGGCGTGGTCGCCAACACCCCGTCGGAGAAGACGCCGGGATTGGCGATCTCCTCCGAGTAAGTGCGGAAGCGTTCCACGAAGCTGCTGCCGACGAGCGCGGCGCCGCCGACGATCGGAATCGTGATGCCTCGCCTTCGAAGATCCACGACGAAGTCGGCGGCCTCTTCCCCAAGCAGCGACAGAACGATCGCGTCAGGGGGCGTAGACCTGTCCTCGGGCAGCTCCGTGTGCGGTGGGGACATGTCCTCGATCAGCTCGGCGATTATCCTGTCGCGTTCCGCTTGCGCCTCGGACCTGGTCTTTGCGGCGGTGTTGTGCGGCAGTTCGTATTCGGTTGCGGAGCCCCCGAGGGCGACAAACGGGCGAACGAACTCGTTGGCGAAGGACCGCGAGTAGGTGTCGTCGGGGTGCAGGACGACGGCAACCGAGCGCACCCCGATGATCTCGAGGAGGTAGCTGGCCAGGACGTTGCCTTGCCCCTTCGTGCTCGGGGCGGTACGGAAGTACCAGTCATGCCCCTGGGTGACCTCGGTGGCGGTGGCGGTCGGCGTGATCCCGACAATCACTCCGTCGAGCTGTGCGGCGGCCGCGATGGCGGCAGTGCTCAGGTTCGGCCCGAGGACGAGCCAGGCGTCGCTTTCGACGACGCTGGTCGCCGCGGTAATCGCGTCGTCGGCATTGTCGACCCCTTCATGGAACTCGAGCTGGATGGGGACCCCATCGACGCCGCCATCGGCGTTCAGGTCGTCGAAGTACATCTGCGCGGCGCGCTTTACCTCTGGGCCAGAAGCCGCCTCCGAGAGCATGACGGCGACGACCACCGGGGTCGGCCGCGAAGCGATGCGCACGACAACGACCGCGACGATCGCCAGCAGCAGCGCGGCACCGTATTTGGTCCAGGTTCTCTTCAATGCGGATTCACCGGTCGAGTCGAGGTGCAATTCTCAAGCCTGGTCGCCAAATCTTCAACCGTGCCACCGCCCGCCGGCGGCCTTCGTCGCTCAGCTTGCCCTCCACGGCTCGAAAACGGGCCCGAAACGCGAGCGACGGGTGCGCAAGAAATTCTTCCGAATCGGGTAGACGGGCTTCCGGGGCAGGCTGGTATAATCATCTGCGGTTGTAGTTTGCTTTAGGACGGATACCCAGAGGCACCCGCCATGAAGCATGGCGGGCTTTGTTTTGTGCTCTAGGAATACCTTCTGTCGGTAAGCGGCTACATGTTGATGTTTCATTCAGAAGGAGGGCCGAAACAATGGCCACAGGTACTGTCAAGTGGTTCAACGACGCCAAGGGCTTCGGCTTCATCTCGCAAGAGGGTGGAGCAGACGTCTTCGTGCATCACTCCGCAATTCAGGGTGATGGTTTCAAGTCGTTGGCCGAAGGTGCGACCGTAGAGTTCGATGTCACCGAGGGCCCCAAGGGTCTGTCGGCTGAGAACGTCCGCACCGTCTAGCTTTTTCAAGCTGGAATCGAAGCGCCCCGCTCGGGTTCGTCCCGGGCGGGGCTTTTTCTTGGCGGGGCCGTGGGCGCCGATTCTCGATCGTGGCTAACCCGCATATCTCAACGCCCTCCTGCTGCGGGCGCGGAGAAGGGCGATGAGATATCCGGGCTAGAATGTCGCGATGAGATTCCAACGAATGACCCGAGTTGCCTTCGCCCTCCTCGTCGTGGCCATCCTCATCCCCTCGGCGGCACACGCGGCCCAACGCCAGGCGCTCGTTTCGGGCAACGTCGTCGACCAGGACGGCAACCCGCTGCTCGGCGTCCAGATCCTCGTATATCGGACCGACCGCACGGCTGGCGGCCAGCTCAATCCCGGCGGCGGGTTCGCGGCGAACCAACTGGCTCCCCGCCCGGTGTCGCAGTCAGACATCCTGACGAAAGACGACGGCGCCTTCCTGCACCCTGGCTTGTACCCCGAAATCCAATACCGCGTGCGCTTCGAGAAAGACGGCTACGTACCGCGTGAGCAGATCGTCCTGTTGCACGTCGCCGGCAACGATCTTGGCACGATCGTGATGGTCAGCGGCGATGTCGAGCGGGCACGCGATGCGTACGGGCGCGGCCGCGCGGCCTACGATGCCGGCGACCTTCAGGGCGCGATCGATCCGATGCTCGAGGTGGTGGACGTCTTCGGTGATGCCGACGTTTCGGACGAGATGCTGGTCGTGGCCCTGGGTGTCCTCGGCCAGGCATACCTGCAGCAGAACCAGGCCGCCGAAGCGCAGGGCATGCTCGAACGCCTGCACTCGATCGATTCCGCCAACGGCATCGCGCTGCGCGGGCTGGGCCGGGTCTACGCCATGGGCGGGGAGATCCCGCGCGCCATCGAGAGCTTCGAGGCCGCCGTCGAGGTCGAACCCGACAACGCCAACGGCCGCTTCCTGCTCGGGTACGCCTTGCAGCTCAGCGGCCAGGCTGCCGCGGCCATTCCGCACCTGCGTGTCAGTATCGAGATCCAGTCCAACTTCCCTTCGGCTCATCAGAGCCTCGGTCTCGCTCTCGCGGCCACCGGCGCCGACGCCGAGGCGATCGAGCACCTCGAGGCGTATCTTCAGGCGATGCCCAACGCGCCTGATGCGGCGCAGATGCAGGCGAAGATCGCGGAGCTGCGCCGCTGACGCCACCGTCGTCGCCACTCCGCGGGCTCGCCCCGTCGCGCTCGCTACAAGTGTCAAGCTATATCGGGGCTAGTGGTCGGGACGGGCTCTTTCGCCTCGTCGCAGGATAACTGCGATCGGGTGGCTAGGCGCGCGAGGGTGGTTGCGCGCGACCCGGCTGGTCACACGCCGCCGTCTAGCTCATCGAGCACATCCTGGTGGTCCCGCTTTTCAGCCCAGGCCCACGGCGTTGCCCAGGGTTCGGCAGCTGCCTCGACCGGGTCCGCGCCGCGCTCGAGCAGCAGCTTCACAAGCTCGACTCGACCCCACCGGCAGGCCCATCCCAGCGGCGTGCTCTGGAGCAGATCGTCGCGCGGATCGAGCGCCGCCCCGGAATCCAGCAGGTGGGTCGCGAAGGCCACCTGCTCGGTGTCGGTGACGTGGGTGCGGGTGGATGCCTTGCTGCGCGTCGGCCCCGCACGCCATCAGTAGGCGCACCAACTCGACCGATCGGTCCAACACGGCGTAGTGGATGGCTCGGTGCTCGTTGTTTTCCGCCAGGTCCGTGTTGATCAACCCCGGGCGGGCTTCGAGCATGTCGCGAACGAGCTGCACGTCACCGGTGCGGACCGCCTCTACCAAGCGCTTGACGGCTGACGCCCTCGCCGGCGGTGCTCATCGGCTCGACGAGCTCGTAGCTACAGCAGCGAGTGCCGTCTCGACCTGACGTTGGGGATCGTTTGCCACGAGCATCTAATTGTTCACCAGCCGGATCTCGAACAACTTCGGCCACCGTTTCCCGGTCAGGTACAGATGGCCGTTGTTCGGGTTGTAGGCGATGCCGTTGAGCACCGCCTCTGAATCGGACGGTCGCTGGCCGGCCATGAGGCCCGAAAAATCGATACGGTCGACGACCTCACCGGAGTCGGGATCGATGCGGAGGATATCGTCGCTGTGCCAGATGTTGGCGTAGAGAAGGCCACCGATATATTCGAGTTCGTTGAGATCTCGGACGCCGCGGCCGTCCTCATGGACCCGGAGCGTGCGGACTACCTCCTGGGTGCCGGCATCCAAGAAGGAGAGGTTCTCTGAGCCGTCGCTCATGATCAGGTGCCGGCCGTCGCTGGTGAGGCCCCAACCTTCGGTGTCGTAGTGGAACTCTCCGAGCAGCTCGAAACTGCCGACGTCATAGATGAAGCCGCGCTTCGCCAACCAACTGAGCTGGAAGATGCGGCCGTCGAGCAGAGCGATTCCTTCGCCGAAGATCCTGTCGTCGAGCGACATGTATTGGACCACCTCGCCGGTTTCGATGTCGACCTTGCGGAGCTGCGACTCACCGCGTTGGCCGGTTCCCTCGTACAGGTACCCGCCGTGCCAGAAGAGTCCCTGGGTGAAAGCCCGGGCATCGTGCGGGTACTCGCCGACGATCTCGTAGCCGGGTTGGCGGCGAGGTGCTGTTTCCCGCCAGGTCGGCGTAGACTTGGAGGCAGGCGCCAGCAGCGTGGCGACGAGCGGCGCGAGAAGCAACGTTCTCATGGCGATTCCCATACGACGTTTCTATCGCATTTGACCCCGTTGACACCAGGCGGCGGTGCTGTCTTGAAAATACGGTTGGAAAACGGCACCCTAGCGGTGTCCCCACGACGCGTCCCGAGGTTCTCCCCAAGGCCTCTCAGCCAGAGGCCGCGCTACGAAGTCTACGAATACGGGAGACGAGCGTGAAGAAGCGCCTGATCAAACTGATCAAGACATCGGTGAAGCTCGCGGTGCTGGTGAGCTTGGTGGTCGGGGGCTGGTACGCCTACCGGATCTACATGCCGACGGAAGAGGACGATGGGCTCGGCGAACTGCCGACCGCGATCGCCGCGGTTCGAGATATCATCGTGAGCGTCGAGGCAACCGGAGTGCTGCGGGCCATCAAGATCGTCGAGATCAAGTCGAAGGCGTCCGGCGAGATCCTCGAGATGCCGGTCGAGGTCGGCGATTTTATCGAGGCGGGTGATCTCATCGCCCAGGTGGATACCAAGATCCTCGATCAGGAGCTCAAACAGGTTCAGGCCGATTACGAGACCGCGTTGGTTCGTCTCGACATCGGCGAAAATCAATACCAAAGGGCGCAGGCGCTCTTCGAGCGCGACCTGATCTCCGAGAACGACCTCGAATCCAGCCAGCAGAATTTCAGCGATGCCCGGGGGCAACTGCTTCGCGCCGAGGCGTCGCTGGATCTCGCCAAGGATAGGCTGGCCGACGCGACCGTCCGCGCCCCGTCGGCGGGCACCATCCTCAGCAAGACCGTCGAAGCGGGGCAGATCATCGCCTCCAGCGCGAACGACGTTTCCGGCGGCACGACCCTGGTGCAGATGGCCGACCTGTCTCGACTCGAGATCCGCACGCTGGTCGACGAGGTCGACATCGGTCAGGTCCACTCGGGGCTCACGGTGGAGAGCAAGGTCGAGGCTTTGGCCGACGAGCGGTTTCTCGGCTTGGTGATGATGATCGAGCCGCAGGCGGTCGTGCAGCAGTCGGTGACGACGTTTCCGGTGCTTTCGCAGATCGACAATACCGACGGGAAGTTGTTGCCGGGGATGAACGCCGACGTTTCGATCGTCCTACGCCGCAAGCCGGGAGTGTTGACCATTCCGAACGAGGCAGTGCGCACTCCGAGCGACGGGGTGGAGGTCAAGCGCATGCTCGGGTTGGAACTGGCGGATGATGGCGGCTCGGGCGACCGTGGTGGCTGGGCCGAGCGCGGAGGTTCCGGCGGAGGTCGCGGGCAGGGAAGCGGTCGTGGTGATGTTTCCGCCCAGCGCGGCAGTGTCAACGATGGTAGCCGAGGTGGTGGCAGTCGAGGAGTCGGCGACCGCGGCAGCGGCGGGCGCGGCGCCGGTGTTGGTCGCGGCTCGGATGGCGGCGGTTCTGGTGCCGAAGACGCACGCGCTCGATTCGCGAACGCCTCCCCGGCAGGCCGGCAGCGCCTGATGGCGGGGTTTCGCGAGGCCGCAAACAACGGTGATCGCGATCCCTTTGGGCTCGATGGTCGGCGGGAAGACGCGGTCGTGTTCGTCTACGACGAGCGCGGCCGCATCACGACCAAGGATATCGTGGTCGGAGTTCGTGACTGGGAGAACACCGAGGTTCTCGAGGGTCTCGAGCCCGGCGAAGAGGTGTTGCTGCTGCCGAGCACGTCGCTGCTTCGCAGTCAGGATCGTCTCCGTTCTTGGGCCCAAGGCCGCAGCGGCATTCCGGGCCTCGGTGGTGGCGGTGGCCGCCCGCCGGGCGGGGGTCGCCGTACCGGCGGACGAGGACGCGGCGGATAGAGCACAGCGACTGTAGGGCAGCCCTACACAGCCTCCCTCCCAGGCTAGCCCTATCAGCCCCTTCAGCCCTTCAAGGGTAGTTGCCACGTTTCTTCGGTGGCGGTACGAGTTCCTGTGCCCACTGGTGCTCAGACGTGCTCTGGATTAGTGCCCAGACGATGTTAAAAATAAAGATTGATCGGTTGCGTCCGGAAGTTGTACCTTCCCTGTACCCGAACATCTCTTTGAGGCGCGGAGTGTGAACGAACCTGACCGCGCCGAGAGCCGGCGCGCGGTCTCCGGCGGCGAAACTGTCCGAGTCAGCACGAACGATGACGACGCACACGAACGAAATCGCCCTTAGCGAACGGCCACCGCCACCGCTGCTGTTGACCCGTTGGGTCGTGATGATCGCCGCGTCGTACACCGTGCTGTACGGCGCCGGGGATGGTCCCGTGCCGGTATTCCCGCACCAGGTCTTCGTGGCCGGGTTGCTGCTCTCGAACCTGGTCCTGAAATTCCTGCTTCACCGCGGGGCCGACTGGAACAAGCTTCGCTGGTTCTTCACGGTGGGCGACGTGGCGGTTCTGGTCCTGGTCGTACAGCTCTTGGACGGCGGCGGCGACCGGCTGTACCTCTTCTGTTTGGGTACGATCCTGCTGGCTACGATCGTTCCCCGGCTTGGGTCGATCGCAGCGCTCACGATCGCCTTGTGCCTCGGCTATGCTGGCTTGGCGTACATGGAGTTGGGTTTGGCGATGTTCCGAGATCCGGGGGTGATGGTGCGCCTGCCCCTTCTGCTCGGCATCGCGCTCTACTTCGGCAGCATCGTTGAAGATGCCCGCGGGGAGCTGGCACACGCCGCCAAGCTGCAATCCGAGGCGCGCCAGATCGCTCAACGCGCCAAGCACATGGCGCAGGAGCAGTATCGACTTCTGGCGCTCAGCGAGATCGGTCGGCTGGGCCTCGGCGGGGCGCGCTCCGACGCTGGCGGGATCCTCTTCGATATTGTACAGCGGGTTCGAAAGGTCGTCGGGGTCGATCGCTGCTCGCTGGTGGTTTTCGAGCGCGACGGAGCCCAGGCGTACGTGGCCGCCAGCACCGACGATCCTCGTGTCGAGGTGCGGGTCATCAAGCTGGAGGACTACCCCGAGCTGCAGCTGACTTTGCGACGTGGCGAGATCACCGAGCTGTACCCCGGCAAGCCTCGCGAACTGTGGGACAAGGTGCAGGAGCATCTCCCACCGGCGAATCCTTTTCGCAGCTTTCTGATCGTTCCGATTCAGCGCGGTAATAGCTTGCTGGGCGCGATCTATTTGCGTGACGTGCGTCCCGACCGGCGTTACACGGAGGACGACCGCAGCTTCTGCGGCACCGCTGCGATGATGACTGCGGCGTTCCTGCACGGTCAGGACATGCTCGAGAAGCTGCGCGAACAGAGCCAGCGTGATGGCCTCACCGGGTTGTTGAACTTCCAGGCGTTTACCGAAGAAGCCACCAAGGCCATCCACGCTGCCGGACCGCAGGGCGGCCCGTTCAGCTTCGCCGTGGGCGACCTCGACAACCTCAAAGAGCTCAACGACCGCTGGGGGCACAGTGCCGGCAACCGCTTGATTATCACGGCGGCGGAAGGGTTCACCGCCACGCTCGACGACGCGATCGCGATCTGTCGTTACGGTGGTGACGAGTTCGTCGCCATGGTTCCCGGGGACAAGGTCACCGTCGCGAAACGGCTGGAGTCGTTGCTGGACAAGCTAGCGACCAACCCCACCGATCTGCCGGTACCACCGCGGATCTCCCTCGGAGTCTCAGAGTTCCCTGCGGACGGCGAAGAGCCCGACGAACTGCTTGATGCCGCCGACCAAGCGATGTATCTGGCCAAGAACGGTGGTGGCCACCGCATTCAGCTCGCCGGGCGAGCCGAGGGTGGCGACGCCGACGAATACACCCGAGAGGTTCTCGAAGCGGTGGTTTCGGTCCAGGCTCGCCGTTACGTACCCGAAAGCGACGCCTCGGTGCGAGACATTCTCGCGCCGCTCGAAAATGCCGAGGGCACGAGCCTCGAAAGCCCCCTGGTGCGCCAGACGCTCCAGGTTCTCATGGATGAGGTCGAGGCCAAGGACCCGTACACCCACGCCCATTCGCGCGCCGTAGCGGAGCTTGCACGCAGTCTCGCCGATGCGATGAAGTTTCCGCAAAATGAGCGAACCGCGATCGAGATCGCGGGGCTCATCCACGACGTCGGCAAGATCGGTGTACCGGACGAGATCCTCGGGAAGGAAGGTCGCTTGAGCTCCACCGAACGCCGCGTCGTCGAGCGCCATCCGGAGATCGCCGCCCAGTTGCTCGAGCAAATCCCCCCGCTTCGGACCGTCGTTCCGCTCGTGTTTCACCACCAGGAGCGCTGGGACGGCAGCGGCTACCCGACTGGGCTGCGGGGCGAGGAGATCCCCGCCGGCGCCCAGGTCGTGGCGTTGTGCGACGCCTACGATGCATTGACGTCGGCGCGGGCGTTCCGATCCGCGTTGACGCTCCAGGAGGCGCGCCGCGTGATCGAGCGCGATGCCGGGACTCTGTGGAACCCCGATATGGTCCGGGTTTTTCTCGATAAGGTCGTCAGTGACGAGGCCACGACCCACATCGCCGGAGCCTGATCCGGCCGCTCGTCGTCGCCGCACGTACACCGAAAAGACGTACTCGCGCGCCATCACGCTGGCGCCACAGTAGCGCGAACGCGGAGGACTGGGGGCGGGTCGTGAGGGTTCTTTGTGGCCGATCGGCGCCGAGCCAAGATGGAATTATTCAGCTTTATAGGTCACTGAAAATTAAAATTAGCAATCAATGAATAGATATAACTAGCAAAAGATAGTAATAGTTTTTTAAACATCTAAAACATTAGGCTTCGTCGTTGCTGCCTCCTTGTGTACTATGGATCTCGAACTCGCTGGACGCTCGAAAAGTCCAGGAGCGAAAAAAACGTGAGGTAACGAAGACAATGTCTTTGGCTCCAGGTACACAGACACAACCAGCGCCCTCCGGGCATGCTGCCCCGGTGGCACCAGGTTTCGGCCCCGAGACACGGTTGTTGACCGTTACGGAGGTCGCCGACTTCCTGCGGATCAACAAGTCGACCGTTTATCGCATGGCGAAGCAGGGGAGGCTCCCCGCGACCCGTGTCGGCCGGCAGTGGCGCTTTCGCAAAAGCGTCCTCGACGGCCTTCTGGAACCCACTGGTTCCCTCACATAGCCCAGATGTCTCATCGCCCTTCGTCGCGAGGGTGCGGAGGAGGGCGTGGAGATATGCGGGCTAGATGCGGGGTCACGTACCCCTGGGGACGATTTGCTGCGCCACTCGCGAGCGCGGGTCCGGCGTAGCGGATCACGGAAAAGGCCGGTGCGGGCTTGCCCCGCACCGGCTTTTTTCTAACGGAGCGCTACTCGGGAATCTCGATCGCGACGCGTTGGACGTCGCCGTTCGGCAGCCGCAGATCGAAGATCACGATCTGTCCCGGCTCGAAGTGATCGACGATCTCGGCGAACGCCTCGATGGTGTTGATGGGGCGGAGATTGACCTTCTGGATGATCGTGCCGGTCAGGTTCCCCCGGAGCCGCGCCGCGACGGGGTTGTTGTCACCGGCACGCAGGATGACGATACCGCCCTCGCTGGCGCGGTACTCGAGCTCGCTCGCGAGGTTGCGGTCGAGCTCCGAAAGAACCATGTTGAAGCGTTCTTCGACAGCGGTCAGGTTGCGGTTGCGGATGTCGCCGCGTCCCAAGCGGATCCCCTCGAAACCTCGATTGGAGGCGTCGGCCAAAACCTGGATCTCAGGTTTGCGCTCGCCGAGCAGAACGTCGATGGACGTTGTGGCGCGGGCGAGGCCGGTCGGCGAGTCGTCAGGAGTTATGCGCACGATGTCGAGCGTAATCGTCCGGTCCGGCGGGGTCATCGCGATGCGCTGCAGGAAATCCTGGTCGTCCTCGAGCGCGACGCCGTTGGTCCCGACGACGATGTCATAGACCTCGACGCCCGACATGTCGGCCGGTTCGTCCTCGTTCACCCCTTCGATGTGCACGGCGCCGCGGGTCTCACGGCGGTCCAGGCCGTAAGCTTCTGCGAGATCCGGGTTCAGCGCCGTCATACTGATGCCGAGCCAGCCGCGTATGGTGCGGCCGTGATCGATGAGTTGGTCGACGACCCCGCTGACCAGGTTGATCGGAATCGCGAACCCGACGCCGGAGAACTGGTTCTGGAAGCTGTTGGAGACGATCGCCGTGTTGATGCCGATGACCTCTCCCCGCAGGTTCACCAGCGGTCCGCCGGAGTTGCCTGGGTTGATGGCGGCATCGGTCTGGATGAAGTCCTGGTAGACGGAGCGGTTGGGTCCGCCGAATGGGGCGCGGCCCTTGGCCGAGACGATTCCCGCCGACACTGTATTCGTGAGGCCGAACGGGGCGCCGAGCGCCATGACCCATTCGCCGACCCGCGCCAGGTCGGAATCACCGAGAGGGATGTAGGGCAGGTCGTAGCCGGCGTCGATCTTCAGCACCGCCAGATCGGTACCGATATCGATGCCGATGATCTCGGCCTCGTACTCGTCCTCGTTGCTCAACCGCACCGTGACGGTGCCCGCCCTGATGACCTCGACAGCATTGGTGTCGGTTCGGGAGACCACGTGGCCGTTGGTGACGATGTAGCCGGCGGCACTGATGAGAAATCCGGAGCCCTGCGAAGGCTGAACCCGGTCGGGCCTGTTCGGCGCATCTTCACTGTCTGGATTGTCGGGGAAGAAGCGGTCGAAGAAGTCACCGGACACGGTTTGTTCGGCCACGATGTAGACGAGCGCTCGCTGGGTTTGTTCGGCAACACGAACGAAAGCCCCCTGCGGAATGGCCTCGTCGAGGGCCGGTGCGCCCGAGTTGACCGCCGGACGGGCCTGCTGGCCGGTGACGGCGACCGCCGATCCTAACTGGGTGATCATGACGCCGGCGATCAGGCCCACGACCACCAGGCTCGCCGACGCGAAGAACCGCTGCCCCTTCTTGCTCACGGTGTTTCCTCCTTCAACGAAAATCGATTGCGATACGGTCGGGGAGACTCGAAGCGACCCGCTACTTGGGACTCTCTCCAGGAGAATTTAGACGATTAGCAGGCAGGCCGCGAGGGTGCCTCAAGACAAAAAAATGCCCGGATGACCTTCGCGACGGCCTCCCAGCGGTTTCCCGACTCTCTCCGGCGTGCCGGTCTTCCCAGGGCTTCGCTGCGCCTTTCGGCCCAACTAGTTTCCCGAGATCCTTGCTCGCCCTCAGCGATCGTCAAGCTCTCGCGATTGGCCGGGAACATCACCCGGACGCATCCAACATAAGGGCTCCCGAGAAACTGTCAACGACTTTTTTCACGGATGACGAAAAAGTTCGGAATCAGCGCTCGTCGAGGGGCCGGTAGTGTCGCTGACCCGGCCCGGTGTATTCGGAACGCGGCCGGATCAGTTGGTTGTCGGCGTACTGCTCCATGACGTGCGCGGTCCAGCCGGCGATGCGGCTGAGCGCGAACAGGTTGGGGAACAGGTCGGCCGGCAGCCCCAGATAGGTGTACAGGCTGGCGGAATAGAAGTCGACGTTGATTGCCAATCCCTTGCGCTCCTGCATCACCTCGATCAGTCGCGCCGAGGTCTCCAGCATCATCGGGTCGCCCTCGTCTTTCAGATTCTCGGCGTGTGCCTTCAGATGCCGTGCGCGTGGGTCTTCGACGCGATAGACGCGGTGACCGAAGCCCATGATGCGCTTCTTGGCCGCCAACGCCGCGTCGACGTAGTCAACGACGCGATCCGGGGTGCCGATCTCGTCCAGCATCTCCTTCACGCGTTGGTTGGCGCCGCCGTGAAGCGGCCCCTTCAGCGTGCCGATCGCGGAGGTGATGGCGGAGTGCATGTCCGAAAGTGTGCCGGCGGTGACACGGGCGGAGAACGTCGAGGCGTTGAAACCATGATCGGCGTGCAGCACGAGCGCGACGTCGAAGGAGCGGCACGCGGCGGCGCTCGCCCGTTCGCCGCGCACCATGTACAAGAAGTTGGCGGCGTGACCGAGGGCAGGGTCGGGTGCGACAGGCTCCAGCCCCTGCCGACAGCGCTCGATCGCCGCGGTCAGCGTGGCGATCTGTGCGGTCAGACGGGCCGCCTTGGTCCTGTTTGCCTGCCGCGACATGTCCTCGCCGAGCGCATCGGCCTCGCCGAGCGCCGACACCGCGGTCCGCAGCGTTGCCATCGGCAGGGCATCGGGCGGGGCGGCTGCAATCAGGTCGAGCACCGATGCCGGGACGGTGCGCTGCCCCGCCAACATGGTGGTGAGATCGGCGAGATCCGCCCGGGTGGGCAGTTCACCCTCCCACAACAGGTACGCGGTCTCCTCGAAGGTCGAATGCTCGGCGAGGTCGTGGATGTCGTAGCCGCAGTAGGCGAGGAGGCCCTGCTCGCCGTCGATGATGCAGATGCCCGAGCGACCGGCGACGACGCCCTTGAGGCCCGCAGATGTAGCCGTGGATTCAGTCATACGCCGTTCGTCGTGGAGTTCTTGATGGGCCAATTCTAGCAGGCCATGATGAGAGTGTGATGGGTCTGGCAGGTGGGACAAAGCAGGGTGCTGAAGAACTCCCCGGAGTACCGCGCACGGGTTCGACGCCGCCATTCGCCCGCAGCTCCCGCCTGTCGGGACGGGTGCGCCGCCAAGGAGGGCCTTTGCCACCGCCTGCGCCGCCGTGACCCGTTGAGATATTCGGGCTAGCATCAGACCCATGAGAAAAGGCTTCAAGACCCTGGCCCCGGCGCTGATCTTGTCACTGCTCACGACCGCCCCCGTGGACGGCCAAGGCGACCCGCAGGACGACGAGGTCGTACAAGCTTTGTACGACCTGGTGGATCGAGATCCATTCGTGCAGAGGCCGGCTGCGAGGTTCTTGGGTGAGCGCGGCGACCTGGATGCGGTGCCGTTCATGGTCGCGACCATCCGCTACGACCCGTTCCGCAACGAGACACTCGTCACGGTCCTCGAGAAGCTCACCGGGCAGGACTTCGGCCGCCGTTACGACCCGTGGGTCGAGTGGACCGTGCGCCAGGGAATCGAGCCGCACCCCGCTTTCCGCCGATGGAAGGCGGATTTTCTCGCCCGCCTGAACCCGCGATTCGGTGTATTTCTGGACCCCGACCGCCCGGCGACGATCGACTACGTCGAGATTCAGTGGGGCGGAGTCGCACCCGAGGGAATTCCATCGCTGGATGAGCCGGCGGTGATCCCCGCGACGGAGGCCACCTACTTGACCGGTGACGAGCTCGTGTTCGGCGTCGCGCTGACCCCGGACGGAGCCGGTAGCTCCGTCGACGCGGTGGTGGCGCGGGCCTATCCGCTGCGCATCCTCGACTGGCACGAGATGACCAACGACACCGTCGCCGGGATCCCGGTGGCGTTGTCGTACTGCACGCTCTGCGGCTCGGCGATCCTCTTCGACCGGCGGCTGGGCGATCGCACCTTCACGTTCGCCACCAGCGGGCTTCTGTATCGCTCGAACAAGCTCATGTTCGACCGCGAGACCGAAACTCTATGGTCGAACCTGACCGGTAAGCCGGTGCTCGGCAGTCTTGTCGACGAAGGGCTGGAGCTGACGTTGCTCCCGGTGATCGTTACCACGTGGGCGGAGTGGAAGCGGCAGTACCCCGAGACTTCCGTCCTGTCCCTCGAGACGGGCCACCAGAGGAACTACAGCATCGGTGCGGCCTACGGCGAGTACTTCGCCAGCCCCGAGCTGATGTTCCCGGTTGCCGGGCGCGACGATCGGTTGCCCGACAAAGCCTGGGTGTTCGGACTACGGGTCGAGGATGCGGCGGTGGCGTTCGACCTCGCGGCCCTGCGGCGGGCCGGCGTCCTCAACACCGAAGTTGGCGATCAACCGGCGGTGCTCGTGGTGGGTGGCGGAAGGGCCGTGCGTGCCTACGATCGCCGCGGCCTCGAGTTCGAGGGGAAGCCCGGCGAAGCGGGGGCCACCATCCTGGCGGCGAGCGACGGATCGCAATGGCGGCTCAGCGACGTCGGATTGCACCGGGTTGGCGGCAGCGGGTTTCTGAAACGCCTCCCGGGTCACCTGGCGTATTGGTTCGGCTGGTACGCGTTCTTTCCCGACACCGAGCTGTGGACCGGCCAGTAAATATGGTGACTATGCCTGGAGGCTACCCCGAGCGCGCCCGCAGGGCGACGGTCAGGCCTTGTAGCGTCTCGGTGAGCTCGGTGGCGTACTCGGTCGGTTCGTTCGACTTCTTGACCCCCGGTGACAGGGCGTCGAGTTGGTCGCGGGCACGTTGCTGCAGCTCCTCCAACGACGGTAGCGGTTCGACCGCCTCCCCCCGGCGCATCACCGGGTGCAGCAAGGCTTCGACAAGAGCCGCTCCGGGGGCGTGAGCGGGTGGGTGAGGGGTCTCGGTCTCGAGGCCGATGACGTCACCGATGAAGCGGCCGCCCTGGTGGTAGCGCCAGACTTGCTTGCGCCCCGGTAGCGTCGCCTTCCCGGAGCTCAACTTGATCACCGGGACCTCCACGCCGCTGCGGTCACGGCAGGCCACCAGCTTGTAGGTACTGTCGAGCGAAGGTGCGTCTCCGCTGGTTCCGAGCTCGGTCCCGACGCCGAACGCATCGAGTTGGGCGCCGGCGGTGAGGAGTCGTGCGATCTCGTATTCGTCGAGACCGCCGCTGGCGAAGATTCGTGTATCGACGAGACCGGCGCCGTCGAGGATGCGTCGGACGGCTCGGCTCAAGGCCACCAGGTTGCCGCTGTCGAGACGAACCGCAGCCAGTCGACGCCCCTGCGAAGCGAGTTGCTTGGCTACGTGAACCGCTTTGTGCGCCCCTTCGATGGTGTCGTAGGTGTCGATCAACAGCGTCGGATCGCCCGGGTAGGAATCGGAGAAAGCCGCGAAGGCCTCCTCCTCGTCGGCGTGAAACATGATGAACGAGTGCGCCATCGTCCCGTAGGTCGGGATCCCGAAACATTCGCCGGCGAGAACGTTCGAGGTACCGACGCAGCCACCGATGAAAGCGGCGCGGGCCGCCAGAAGGCCGGCTTGCGGGCCGTGATCCCGGCGCGCCGAGAAGTCGACGATGTCGCGGCCGTCGGCAGCGAGCACGATGCGCGCCGCTTTGGTCGCGATCATCGTTTGAAAGGTCAGCGTCGTCAGCAGGAAGGTCTCGACGATCTGCGCCTCGATGATCGGCGCGGTGACGCGCAGCAGCGGTGCCGGGGGGAAAGCGACGGTGCCCTCGGGGATTGCGTCGATGTCGCCGCTGAACCGGAAAGCGGCCAGATCATCGAGAAACTCGCGGTGGAAGTGGCCGGTGCGCTCGAGATATTCCAGGGCCGCCGGGGTGAACCGGAGATCACGCAGGTAAGCAAGCGCCTGCTCGAGCCCGGCGACCAGGAGAAAGCCGCGATCGTGCGGCAGGGTCCGCACGCTCAAGTCGAACGTCGCCGTGCGGTCGTGGTGGCCCTCGGCGAAGTAGCCGGCCGCCATGGTGAGCTCGTACAGGTCGGTAGAGAGCGCCAGCCGATCGGGAACGATCTGCGCGTGTTTCATCGTGGCGCGATTGTATCCGCAAGCGCGATCCGGAATCGGGCTGGTTGCCCGGACCGGAGGCAATGGCGTCGGCATCTCCTCGTCGTCACTCCTTGCCCCTGCCCCTACGTTCTACTTGCCAGGCCCATCGCACTTCCGACCCGGCCTGCTAGCATGCCGGCGCCATGACCTACGAGATCATCGTCGTTCTCCTGCTGCTCGCGGCCGCGATGGTCGCGTTCTTTCTCGAGCGCCTGCCGATCGACGTCATCACGATGTCGCTGCTCGCGGCGCTGGTCATGCTCGGCATCCTGACGCCGGCGCAGGCTTTTTCGGGGTTTGCCAACGAAGTCATCGTCGTTCTGTGCTCCGTGTTCGTGTTGTCGGGCGCCCTGGTCAGCAGCGGCGTCATGGAGTCGGTCGGCAAGGTGATCCACGACCTCGCCGGGCGCAGCGAGGGCAGGGCGGTGACCGCGATCATGGCGGTGTCGGCCGCTATGTCGGCGTTCATCAGCAACACCAACTCCACCGCCATTTTGATGCCGGCGGTGATGGAGTTCTCGCGCCGCGCCAAGTTCAGCGCCAGCCGCCTTCTCATCCCGCTTGCCTACGCCTCGATGCTCGGCGGTGCGTGCACGTTGATCGGGACGTCGACGAACCTGGCTTCGAGCGGCCTGATGCGTACGTTCGATCTCGAGCCGATCTCGATGTTCGAGCTCGCCCCGGTCGGTCTGGTGATGGTGGTGGTCGGCACCGCGTGGATGGCGCTCGTCGGCTACCGGACGTTGCCGAAACACGAGCCTGTGACCCTTCGTGAGGAGTTCGCCATCGACAACTACCTGTCGCAGATCAAGGTCGGAGAGGGCTCCGACTTGGTCGGCATGACCCTGAAGAACTCATGGCTCGGCGACGCGGGCGCGACGGTGCTGGCGGTTCTTCGCGGCGACAAGAAAATCTTTCCGAGCGCCGAAGAGGTGGTGATGGCGGGCGACATCCTGGTGATTCAGGCGTCGCGCGCCGAGCTTCTCGATCTCGACGAGCATCCCGACCTGAGCTTCGGTCCGCTCGATTCGCACGCCGACGAGGATTTCGCCGACGACGACGTCAAGCTCGCCGAGGCCGTGGTCATGCCGCGCTCGCGGGTCCAGGGCAAGACGCTGCGCAAGCTGAACCTACGCCGGCGCTACGGGGTTACCGTGCTGGCCGCCTATCGTCACGGCACATCCTACGCGACCGACATCGCCGGCTTACGGCTACGTGAAGGCGACGTGTTGCTGCTCCAGGGGAGCCCCGAGGGCCTGGCGTTGTTGCAGTCGAACGAATCGATTTGGGTGATGGGCGAGCTCGGGCGCCAGCGTTTTCGGCGGCGTCGCGGCAGCATCGCGTTGGTGGCGTTGCTGGGCGCGGTGGCGGCGGCGGCGGTGGGTTGGGTCCCGGTTTCGGTGGCGTTGCTGGTCGCGGCGCTGATCGTGGTGCTGACCCACGGCGTCGCTTCCGCCGACGTCTACGGCCTCATCGAATGGCGGGTCATCGTTCTGATCGGCGGCATGACCTCGTTCGGCGTCGCCATGCAGGAGTCGGGAGCTGCCGACTACCTCGCCGGTGTGATCACCCGGCTCGCCTTGCCGTTCGGTTTGTACGCGGTGATGTCGGCGTTCATCTTGTTGACGATGGCGCTGACCCAGCCACTGTCGAACGCCGCGGCGGCGCTGGTCGTTCTCCCGGTGGCGATGTCGACCGCCTCTCAAATCGGCGTCGATCCGCGCTCGCTCGCTATCCTGGTGACGCTGTCGGCGTCGCTTTCGTTCATCGCGCCGCTCGAGCCCGCTTGCTTGTTGGTCTACTCGCCGGGCCGTTACCGGTTCAGCGATTACGTGAAAGCCGGGATTCCGCTGACGATCATCGCCTTCGTGGTGCTGCTGTTGCTGGTGCCGCTGCTTTGGCCCTTGATTCCCTGACCGAGAGCCATGAGCCCGGCCCCGGGAATCGCCCACCGCGACCGGTTGCCGCCACGCAACCTGACGCTTGCGTATCTGGCGTTTGCCTACCTGTGCCTGGGGGCGGCGTTCCTGATTCTGATGACCACACCGCAGAGCGTTGGCGGGTTCTTCTATCACCCCAGGATGCTTGCGGTCGTGCACCTGGTTACGCTTGGTTGGATCAGCTCGTCGATCCTCGGCTCGTTCCATCTGATCGGCCCGATCGCGTTGCGCACGGTGCTGCGCCCGGGGTGGGCCGATTACGTCGCCTGCGCCCTCGTGCTGGTCGGGGTCGTCGGCCTGGTGTCGCACTTCTGGATCGACCGGTATAGCGGCATGGTGTGGTCGGCCGGAACGCTGCTCGCCGGCCTCGCCTACGTTGCGGTCCGCGCCACCGCCGCTGTGGTCCGCGCCCCGATACAAGGCGGCGTGAGGCTGCACATCATCCTCGCCTTCGCCAATCTCCTGGGTGCGGGCGTCCTCGGCATGCTCATCGGCCTGGAAAAGCAGCAGATCCACGTGCTTCCGGGCTACCTGCTGCACACCGTGTATGCCCACGCCCACCTCGCCGCCCTCGGTTGGGCAACGATGATGGTGATGGGGACGGCCTATCGGCTTTTCCCGATGGTTCTGCCGTCCGCCATGCCGAAGGAGTCGCGGACCTGGGCGAGCGCCGTGCTTGTCGAGATCGGCTTGATCGTTCTCCTACTGGGCTTGCCGGCGAGCCACCGGCCGGCGATCGGGATCGGTACCGTGACGATCGTGGCCGGGTTGCTGGCCTTTTTCTCCCAGGTTTTGTGGATGAAACGACACCCCAAGCGGCCGCCGAAGGGCCTCCGACGTCCCGACTTCGCCACCTGGCACGCCATGCAGGCGGTTGGCTATCTGGCCGTCGCGGCGGGACTGGGTGTGGCTCTGGCCTTCGCGCCGAGCGCGGCGTGGAAGATCCGCGCCGCCATGGCCTACGGCGTGTTCGGCCTGATCGGATTCCTCGCCCAGATGGTTGTCGGCATCGTCGCGCGCATGTTGCCGATGTTCTCGTGGATGCACCTCTACGTCGACAGCGAGTTCAAAGTCGTCCCGCCCTCGCAATACACGATGCACAGCGTCGGCCTCCAGGGCGCCGGTTTCGTGCTCTGGACGGTGGGGGTGCCGGCTCTGGCCTGGGGATTGAGCTTCGATCGCTGGACCATGATCTCGGCGGCGGCCTCGCTGCTGCTCGCCGCGCTGGTGTGCAACGCGATCAACGCCGTGTTGATCGCGCGTCACGCCTTCCGCGCCTGATCCCGACCAGACCCATCACACTTTCACCACGGCCTGCTAGGCGTGCTTTCGGCTGAGCGCGACCGCCAGATCTTCGAGCGTCATCGCGGTGATCCGCTGCAGAAAGTTCTCGCGGAAATGGCCAGGTCTCGTGCATGGGGCACGGGACAGTGTCGTTATATTGATCGAGTTTCAAGACGCACTCGGTCGTGATCGGAGAAAGGGACAGTTTTACAAATCTTTACGGCAAAAGTCTTCAGTCACGCATCGCGCCTCGTGTATAACTTTGAATAAGGAGGTTGTGATGAGACAAGCCAGCGATGCCGCCACCATTGCCCATGTCCTCAACCGCATTGCCTTTGGCCCGCGGCGCAGCGACTGGGAGCGGGCGGAAGAGCTCGGTGCTGAAGGCTATGTCCGCTGGCAGCTCGAGCCGGAGAGCATCGCCGACCGCCAGGTCGATGCCAAGCTCGACCGTCTTCCCACCCTCACGATGGACATCGGCGAGCTGTACCGCGACTATCCGCCGCCCCAGCGCGTCGAGCGCCTCATGCGCGAGGATGAGGAGCTCGACGAGGAAGCCCGCCGCCGCATCGCCCGGCAGTCGCGCGTTCCGCTCCTGGAGCTCGGCGCCGCGCGTATGGTGCGCGCCGTCGAGAGCGAGAAGCAGCTCAACGAAGTGCTGGTCGACTTCTGGTTCAACCATTTCAACGTGCTGTCGAGCAAGGGCCAGGTTCGGTTTCTGATCTCCGCATACGAGCGTGACGCGATCCGCCCGCACGTGATGGGGAGCTTCCGGCGCATGCTCGGGGCAGTGGCCCACAGCCCGGCGATGCTCGTGTACCTCGACAACTGGCAAAGCGCGGCCGAGGAAGACCGCGACGTGGCCGGCCCTGCGCCGCGGGCGCGGAACGACGCCGTCGAAGACGCCATTTCCCGCATGCGGGTCGGGGGCGGGATGGTCAACCCGCGTCAGATGCAGCAGATGCAGCGGCAACGCCAGCAGCAACGGCGACGTAACCGACCGCCCGGGTTGAACGAGAACTACGCCCGCGAGCTGATGGAGCTCCATACACTCGGCGTCGACGGCGGCTACGACCAGAACGACGTACGCGAGGTAGCGCGGGCGCTCACCGGTTGGACGCTGACGCTCGGGGGGCGCAACCTCGACCCTCCGGGGTTTTCCTTCCGGCCGGATTGGCACGACGCTGAAGAGAAGACGGTCTTGGAAAGAACGTTGCCCTCAGGCCGCGGACTCGAGGACGGCGAAGATGTGCTCGACATGCTGGCCGCGCATCCGTCGACCGCCAACTTCATCGCCACCAAGCTCTGCCGCAAGTTCATCGCCGATGATCCACCGGGTGCACTCGTCGACACGGTGGCGGGGGCGTTCATGCGTACCCGGGGCAACCTGCGGGCGACGACCGCCGCGGTGTTGCTCTCCGACGAGTTTCTCGGTACCGAGTACCGCCGTGCCAAGGTCAAGAGCCCCATGGAGTTCCTCACCAGCTCGGTGCGAGCCCTCGAGTTGTCGGTCGGCACGAACGGCCAGCTCGTCCGCATCCTGGAGCGGCTCGGAGCGCCGCTGTACGGCGCCTCCCCGCCCACCGGGTATCCGGACACCGCGGAGGAATGGACCAGCGCCAACGCCATCCTGGCGCGCATGGAAGTCGGCTCCCAATTGTCGACGGCGGCGCTTTCCGCCGGCGGGACCCTTGGCGGTGGCCGCCGGGGCACCGGTGATCGTGGGCGCGATGGTGGGCAACAGCGCCAGCGCCGTGCCCGCGGCGGCGTCGAACGCGGCCCGACCGGCACTCTCGAGGCGCGTACCGATGCGCTGCTGGCACAGATTCTTCCCGGCGGCGTCGGCGACGACACCCGCGGCAAGATCATCAGCTGGGGCCAGGGCCAGGACAGCGCGCCGAGCAACGCCGAGATCGCAACATTGATTTTGGGGTCCCCGGAATTTCAACGCAGGTGACGAGGAGCGAGCCCCATGAGCAAGAAGAAGAGCTATTGCTGCGAAGAGTACGCTAAAACGACCGGCTTCAACCGCCGCGTTTTCATCCGCACGGGTGGTGTGGCGATGGTCTCGTTCGGCCTCGCCCCGCGCTTCGTTGGCCGAGCCCTGGGCGCCACCGCACCGTCGCGGGGTGGCAAGAAGGTACTGGTGTGCGTTTTTCAGCGGGGTGCCGTCGATGGTCTGAACATGATCGTTCCGCACGGTGACAGGGAGTATTACAAGGTTCGCCGTGACATCGCGATCAAGGCACCGGGACGAGGTGATGACCGCGTCGTTGACCTTGACGGATTCTTCGGCCTCCATCCGTCGTTGGCGCCGTTGCAGCCGTGGTACGAGGACGGACATCTAGCGGTCGTTCACGCCGTTGGATCGCCCGACGCGACGCGCTCGCATTTCGACGCTCAGGACTACATGGAAACCGGTACACCGGGCGTCAAGAGCACACGGGACGGTTGGTTGAACCGGCTGTTGGCGGAAACCGCCGAAGCCGAGATCGCTGGTCCGCAGGCTTTGATGCGTGGCCTCGCAGTTACCCAGCAGGAGCCGCTCGCCTTCAGCGGACCCCAGGCGTCGCTCGCGGTCGGCGACTTGCAGCAGTTTCTCGGCGGCGAGGCTCCGCCGCCGCGCCGCGGTCGGCCCGGTCAGCAGACGGACGCCGCCAACGACATGGCAAACGATATGGCCGACCAGCGCCAAGCCGCCGAGGAGAGGCGCCAGGCGGCCCAACGCAATAGCGGAAACCAGCGCCGCCGTGAGGCCCTCGTCAGCGGTTTCGAAGCCCTCTACGGAGCCGATGACAACGACATCGTGTTGTCCACCGGGTCCGAGGCGCTGGACGCCGTTGCCTTCCTGAAGAACGCCGACCCGCTGCGCTACCAGCCGGCGAACGGCGCGCGGTACCCCCGTGTCGGCCTCGGCCGTCAGCTCCAACACGTGGCCCAGCTCATCAAGGCCGACGTCGGTTTGGAGATCGCCTTTGCCGATATCGGCGGCTGGGACACCCATCGGCAACAGGGAGGCGCCCAGGGGGCACTCGCCAACCGGCTGGCGGAATTCGGCCAGGCGCTGGCGGCCTTCGCTCAGGATCTCGGCGACCGGATGGAGGACGTCGTGGTGTTGACGATGTCAGAGTTCGGCCGCACCGTGGAGCAGAACGGCAGCCAGGGTACCGACCATGGCCACGCCAACGCCTGCATCGTGCTCGGCGGGCAGGTCAACGGAGGGCGGGTGTACGGTGAGTGGCCGGGCCTGGACCGCGAGCAGCGCTACGAGGGTCGGGACCTGGCGATCACGACCGATTTCCGCGATGTCTTCGGCGAGGTTGCCGACACTCACCTCTCGCCGGCCAACCGCGATGCGCTGTTTCCGGGCCACGTCCTCGAGCCCCGCAACTACAAGGGACTGATCAAGACATAAACCGCCCTCGGGTCGCTCCCCGAACAAGGACGGATCAAGGGCGCCGGGCGGGGACCCACGATCTTTGCCCCGCCGCAGCCCGGTGCTGAAGAACTCCCGGCGGTGCCGCGCATGGGTCTTGTGGGCTAAGGATCGTCGCCGTCACCGGTGAAGCGGTATCCGGCGCCGTGGACCGTGTGAAAATAACGGGGGGCGCGAGGATCCTGTTCGAAACGTTTTCGCAGCCGCACGATGAAGTTGTCGATCGTTCGAGATGAAGGGAAGGCCTCGTAGCCCCAGACGACGTCGAGGATCTCGTCGCGCGAAACCACCTGTCCCTCTCTCTCGGCGAGAAGCCGGAGGATGAGCGCCTCCTTGTGGGTGAGCTCGTGCTCGGTACCGTCGGCGCTGCGTCCGCGATAGGTGCGGAAGTCCACCTCGTTTTCGCCGAAGCGAATCACCGGGCGATCGAGGGTCGAACGTTCATACCAACGACTACGGCGCAAGATTGCAGCGACCCGTAGGAGCAATTCCGCGAGGTGGAAAGGCTTCGACATATAGTCGTCGGCACCGTCTTCGAAACCGCGGATGCGATCCTGCGGATCGCTCTTGGCGGTGAGGAACAAGACAGGTACGTCGTTGCCTTCCTCGCGAAGCTGCCGGCAAACGGCAAAGCCGTCCTTGCGGGGTAGCATGACGTCGAGGATCACCAACTCGTAGTTGCCGCGCCGCGCCGCGTCGAGGCCGATCTGGCCGTCGGCTGCGACGTCGGGCGCGTAGCCCTCGGCGGAGAGGTTCTCGGCGATACCGGCGGCGAGCTCCGGTTCATCCTCGACGACGAGGATTCTCGCTCCGGAGCTCACGTCCCCGCCCCGGACCTGCGGCCGCCGGGCGGTACCGGGGGCCAAGTGGCTCGAAACAACGCTCCGCGGCCCGGCCCGTCACTGTGGGCGTTCAACTCACCGCCGCTTTCGATCACGAGGGAGCGGGCGATGTACAGACCGAGTCCCGTACCGCGTCCTTCGCGCCGCATCTCGTTGCCGGGCCGGTAAAATTTCTCGAAGAGCTTCTCCCCGTCGGCCGAGTCGAAGCCGCGGCCGTTGTCGCGCACCTCGACGACGGATTTCGCGCCCGATCTGCTCGCCGCAACGGTGACCGTCGCGTTCTCCGTTCCGGCCGCCGCATCGATGGCGTTGGCAATCAGGTTGCGCAGCACGGCGGCGAGCGCCTGTCGGTCGGCGTACACCGTCAGGTCGTCGTCTGCGGAGATCTCCACCGTGACGCCGGCGCTTTGTGCCGCAGCCTCGAGCGAATCGACCGTTTCGTGGATGCACGGCGCCAAGACCACCACCTCGGGCTCCAGCGCGAGCTTGCCTTCGTCGATTCGCGCCGTATCGAGGATGTTCGAGACGGTCGTGTCCATGCGATCGAGGCTGTTGAGAAGGCGCTCGATGAGCCGCTCGCGGGTTTCCGGATCAGCCTCGCGGTATTGGAGCGTCTCGGCGGACAGACGCACGCTTGCCAACGGGCTCTTGAGCTCGTGGGTCACCGCGGTGACGAAGTTGTGCTGGCGCCGGCGCAACCGCACTTCGGTTCGAACGGCGCGCCAGAGCACCCCGATGGCGGCGCTCAGCACGATGAGAAAGAAGCCACCCTCCCAGGCGTAGCGATTCCGGCGGCTGTCGCGCTCGGCATCCAACGCCGCGACGATGGCGGGATCGACGCGGAGGGTGACGCCGTCCTCACCCAGTGTAAGCGCCGGAAACATCGCCGCGACATTCTCCGGCGCATCGCCTTGCCGGAGCATCACCTCGGCCGCGGCGAGATTGCGCCGATACGCCTCTTCGAGTCTATCTCGAACTTCGCCGCTGAACAGCCACTGATCGAGCATCCACCAGCCCACCTGGGCGAGGCAGACGGTGAGCAGAATCGCGAAGGCGATCTGGTAACGGCGGGCGCTTGCGAACGAGCTTTGCATTTCGGTGGCGTCGGCTTTGATCAACGGTCGGGAAACAGGGCGGCGGCGTTGTCGTGAAGGATGAGCCTTCGGGCCTCGTCCGAAAGGTCGAGGTCGAGGAACTGCGTGATGTTGTGATCCATGGTCGGTGCCCCGGGACCCGGCCAATCGGTGCCCCATAGGCACTTGCCGGCGAGCTTCTCCAGCATCGGGATGTAGTGCGGCAGTCGCTTCGGCGGAATGCTCGAAAGGTCGATGTACGCGTTCGGGAACCGCCGGATCACGAAGATCGCGCCCTGGGACCACATCGGCCGACCGCAGTGGGCCAGGATCATGGTGAGCTCCGGGAAGTCGATGCCGATGTCGTCGCAGTCCATGGGATCGCCATAGCGCGAGCGCGCCCCGGGAAAGACCGATGTGCCGGTGTGGATCATGAGCGGCATCCTCACCTCCTGGAGGCGAGCATAGATGCCGTCGAGCGCTGGAAGGTGCTCTTCCGCCGCACCCTCCCGATAGGCGTTGGCGCGCAGTTCCTGGTGCGGCGGGTGGATCTTCAGGGCGCGGATGCCGAGGTCGACGAGCCGGTCGACCGCAGCGGCCGGATCGTTGATGACCGATGGATCGCGGGGATCGAGGCCGCCAAAGGCCAGCAGCCGCCGTGGGTCGGCCTTGGCAACGTCGGCGGTCCAAACGTTGACGTCGTCCGTGAAGCCCATCAGACGGGGCGCGACGTAGTTGATCATGCCGATCCGGTCGATGCCGTCCGCATCCATGCGGGCGAGCACGGCGGCGGGGTCGTGCATCATCGCCGACAGGCTTTCGTAGTCGGGGCGCCCGCGCGACATGACGGCCTGGGCGGCGGGGTGGAGCTGATCCCACGGCTGGATGTGTACATGGATGTCGGTGACCGGATAGGGGAGGTTGTGCACGGTTTTTCCTCGCTCCTTGCCCTAGCACTCTGCCAGACCCCCAAGACCCGTGCCCAGCAGCCCCGCGGGTTCTTTCACCACCTTGTCGAGGCAGCCAGGATACCGCGTCGCAGGGCCTGGGGCGGCCCAGTTTGGACCCCGCGCAGCGGCGTGTTTTAGTCAGCCGATGGAGCGGTTTCGTGATCGCAAGGACGCCGGTGCCCGCGTTGCCGAAGAAATTGTCGGCATCGTTGATATCGGACCTTCGCCGGTGGTCCTCGGCATCCCGCGGGGCGGGATTGTTGTCGCCGATGTCGTCGCCCGCGCGCTCGACGCCGAGCTCGACGTTATCGCCGTTGAGAAAATCGGGGCGCCGTGGAATCGGGAGCTCGCCGTGGGCGCCGTGGGCGAAGGAGAGGCGATGTGGCTCGACGCCAAGCTCGCCAAGCAAGTCGACGCGGCGGTGTTGGCCCGCACGATCGAAGCCGAGCGCGCCGAATTGGTGGAAAAGCTCGCCGATGTTCGCCGCATCCGGCCGCGGATCGATCTCGTCGGACGCACCGCGATCGTTGTCGACGATGGTGTTGCTACCGGCTCGACCGTGAGGGCGGCGCTGCTCGCCCTGCAGCGCGCCGCACCGGCACGCCGTATCCTTGCGGTGCCCGTCGGCTCTCCGCAAACACTGGAGGAGTTGGAAGGGGTGGCCGACGTCGTCGTGTGCCCGCTGCGGCCGTCCTATTTCCAGGCGGTCGGCTTGTGGTACGACGTGTTCGGACAGGTGAGCCAAGCGGAGGTCCTCGAAATCTTGGAGCGACGAAGGGACAGATGACGCCCGGCATGAAAGCCTCCCAGGACAATCCGTTCATCGATCCCGGCGACGCGTCGTTCGCCCCGATTGATGACCGTGATGTCGAGCACCACGCTCGCGAGGCAGCCGATCTCGCCGCCGCGATCCACTATCACGATCATCGCTACTATGTTCTCGACGATCCGTGCCTTGCCGACGGTGCTTACGACGTCCTCTTCCGCCGGCTGCAAGCGCTCGAGGAGGCTTTCCCGGCGTTGCAATCTGCTGACTCTCCGACCCAACGAGTCGGCGGCGTGGTCAAGTCGGAGCTCGCGGAAATCGAGCACCAGGCGCCGATGCAGTCGCTCGACTCCGGCGCCGAAGAGACCGATGTGCGGGAATTCGACGAGCGGGTGCGTAAGGGTCTCGAGCTCGATTCCGTTCCATACGTCGCCGAGCTGAAGTTCGACGGTCTGTCGATCGAGGCCGTTTACCGGGATGGTATCCTCGATATTGGCGCCACCCGCGGCGACGGTATCCGCGGCGAGCAAGTTACCGACAACCTGCGGACGATCGCCAGCATTCCGCTGCGCCTCGCCGCCGACCCGCCGTTGATGCTTGCCGTACGTGGCGAGGTCTACGTGCCGCTCGAGGGCTTCCATCGACTCAACCGCGAGCGCCTCGAGCGCGGTGAAGAGCCCTTCGCCAACCCGCGCAACCTTGCTGCCGGCGCCCTCCGCCAGCTCGACTCGTCGATCACCGCGCAGCGTCCCCTCGACGCCTTTTTCTACGACGTGCTCGCCGTTGATTGGGGCGCCGCAGCAAGGCGGCGTCCCGAGACCCACGAGCAGGAGCTCGACCAGCTGCGCGCATGGGGCTTCAAGGTCGACACCCGCAGCCAACGTTGCGCCGGCATTGACGACGCAATCGCCTATCACCACCGCCTCGAGGCGGAGCGCGATGATCTCCCCTACGAGATCGACGGCGTGGTGATCAAGGTCGACAGACTCGACCACCAACGAACCTTGGGGGTCCGCTCCCGCAGCCCGCGTTGGGCGATGGCCTACAAGTTTGCGCCGCGGCTCGAGGTCACCTCGATCGAGGACATCGTTCTGCAGGTCGGCCGCAGCGGAATTTTGACGCCCGTCGCTCAGCTGGCACCCGTCGAGGTTGGCGGCGTCACCATCTCGCGGGCGTCGCTGCACAACTACGACAAAGTCATCGAAAAGGACATCCGCCCCGGCGACCGGGTGCGGGTCACGCGGGCTGGCGATGTGATCCCGTACGTTGTCGAGCGGGTGGACGATCGGCCCGAGAGCGAGCGTCCAGCGGCGTTCGAGATGCCCGAGCGTTGCCCGATTTGCGATGCTCACGTCGTGCGCGACGGAGCGTACTTCGTCTGCACCGGTGGGGTCTCGTGCGGGGCCCAGTTGCTCGGCGCCCTCGAGCACTTTGCTTCGCGACACGCCCTCGACATCGAAGGGCTCGGCGGCAAGACGGTGCAACAGCTCCTGGACGAAAGGCTGATTGGGGATTCGATTGTCGACATCTACGGGCTGAGCGTCGAGAAGCTCTTGCCGCTCGAGCGCTTCGGAGAGAAGAAGGCAAAAAACCTGATCGATGCCATCGAGGCGCGCAAGGACACCACCCTGGGACGATTCATCTATGGGCTCGGCATCCGCCACGTCGGCGAGCACGTCGCCAAGGTTCTCGCACAGGAGTTCGGCGACATCGGAGCGCTCATGGATGCGGACGTCGAGCGCCTCGCTGCGGTGCACGAAATCGGCCCCGGCAGCGCCGAGAGCGTCGTTCAGTTCTTCGCCGAGTCCCACAACCGCAGCGTCGTCGAAGGTCTGCTCGCCGCCGGCGTCACCCCCCGGGTCGAGGAGCGCAACAATCTTTTTGACGGCGAACGATTCGTGATCAGCGGGGCTCTCGAGCGTTGGAGTCGCGACGAGATCGGCGCCATCCTGGAGAGCGCCGGCGGCCGCATGAGCTCGTCGGTGAGCAAGCAAACCGACTACGTCGTCGTCGGTGGGAAGCCGGGGTCGAAGGCGCGCAAGGCCGAAGAGCTCGGCGTCCCGGTTCTCGACGAGGACGGCCTGGTGGCGTTGCTGAGGAAAAAGGGTGTGAGCTTTGCATGAGGCTGGGGTCGCTCGCCCAAGCCCGGCGTCGCCGAGGTGTCCTGGCCGTGCGTATCTGACCTCCAGCGCGTTGATGGTTGGCTGCTACAATAATCACTCGGTTTTCGTTGGCAGGAAGCATCGACCCAGGAAAGCATGAGCGCTCCCACGACCCACACCACGCCCGGCGGCTCTTTATTTCGTATCAGCAAGATCCAAGACGATCGTGAGCAGTCGCTTTTTCGCGGCCAGAAGTTCGTTTTTCAGGCGGAGAAGGAATCGGCCGAGGGTGTCGTGACGGTGGACGTCACCGTCACGTTTTCCCCGATCGCCATCGCCATCGCGTCACCCGAGGAGCGGCTGAAGAACGTCGACTACGCCGAAGAGCTCGTCAAGCGGATGCTCGATGCCGGCAACCTGCAGGACGTCGAGATCCACGTCACCAGCGACGGCGCGGTCAAAGTAGGCGACGAGCTGATCGATCGCCTGTTCCCCCTCGTTTCCACGGGTTAGAACGCGGCCTCCTCGTAGAACTCCATCACCTCGGCCGCGATGCGGTCCGGGAAGAACCTCTCGGCGAAGGCTGTTGCTGCGCCGGCGTCGAAGTCGAAGTGATCGTTGAGGATCTCCTCGATGGCCCACGCCAGCGTCGTGGGGTTGCGTGGCGGCACGACGATGCCGACACCGTCGTCGGGCACCCAGGCTGAGATTCCCGTGGTCTCGGTGACGACGAACGGCGTTCCCACCGCCGCCGCCTCCATGCACACCTTGTTGAGCGACTCGAGCGGCGAGGGGACCACCAAGACGTCGGCGGCGGCAAGTATCTCGAGAGCGCGCGACGGATGGACGCCCCCGGCGACGTTGACCTTGTCGCTGACCCCCTCCACCTCGGCCTTCCGGCGAAGCGCTGTGGCGACGTCACCGACCCCCTTCAAGGACAAGGACGGGCCGATGATCAGAACCGTCGCGTCGCCGATGCTTGCCGCAGCGTCGACCAGATAGTCGATTCCCTTGAAGGGGTGAAGCCGCCCGAACGACAGGACGATCGGGCGCCCCGCGGTGCCGAACTCCTCGTCGAGCTTGGCTCGAGCGGCGGCACGGAAGTGGCTTCTCTCGTCGTCCGACATGCCCGTCGCGGCAGCCGCTTCGTCGGAGATGTTCAGCGGGATGACGCGGCGCGGGTTGTGCGGCGACAGCTCGGCGATCTGGCGCTCGGCGAGCGACGAGATGCAACGCAAGGCGGCGGCGCGTCGCAGCGTCCAGTTGACCAGCCACGAAGGAACCGGATAGCGACGCATTCCGTAAGAGCGATCGCGGACGACGAGGATGTCCTCGCCCATCGGGGTCACCGCCACCGGTCCGCGCCAGCCGCTGCGCGCTGTTGCCAGCGCGCCGGCCGCGCCGTGCGGGTAGGCGACCTCGAAATGCAGCAGATCGATCTCGTCGCCGTGGGTTCGCAGGTAGTCGCTGAGGGCAGCGGCCGCCGGCAGCAGCCCGGCGGTGCGAAACACGGGTCGACCAGCCTTGCCCCAGAAGTGGCTGCTCGGTGGCTCCGTGAGCACGGTGGCAACCGTTTCCGGCAGGTCTTCATCGGCCTGGTCGCCCGGCGCCGGCGTGGTGAGCAACGTGAAACTGTGCCCGAGGCGCTCGACGGCGGCGGCGAAGTCCTGGTGCACCTTCCAGCCAAGGACCGTGGGGCCGAGTGCCGGCATGAACATCGCGATTCGCATGGTCATGGCTTGCTGGCGTTGGGAGCCAGCCAGGCGAGGGCCAGCCGCTTGCCGGGCACGTCAGAGCGCTCGAGGAGGTCGATTTCTTCGGGTCCGAGAATTCGAGCCAGCCGCAGGCCGACCAGATAGATGACCGCGCCCAACGCGGTGAGCGCGAACGCCTCCGGGAGCGAAGATTGCAAGAAACGACGCAGGACAACGAGCACGGCGGCCATGATCGCGGCAACGACGCCCACCCGGGCCGCGAACAGCCACGGGAAGCGAAAACCGTAGTCCCGACGGCAGATCAGATAGCCGGTGACGCTGACCACGAGGCGCGCGCCGCCGAACAGGATCGCGGCGGCAACCAAGCCGGCGCTGTCGACCATGATCAAGAAGAAGGGCGCGACAATGACAAGGATCGCTTGGGTCCACAGAACGGCGCGATAGCGCTCGTCGATTGATAGCCAGATCATCCCCAGGTTGAAGGCTGCTTGGGTGTACAGCAAGGCGACAAACGTCCGCGTCACGGGCACTGCCGGCGTGAACTCGGCGCCGAAGAACAAGGGGATGTAGTCGCCCGCCATGACGAACAAACCGACACCGGCCGGCACCAGGATCACGAGTTGGGCCTTTGAGACGCCGGCGAACGCTTTTCGGAGTTGATCGGGATCGTTGCGCGCCCGTAGGTGGGCGAACATCGGGCGGTACACGCCGCGGAAGCTGGCCACCATGAGCCCGACGCTCATGAACGCAAACGTATAGCCGTAGGCAAAGATGGCGACATCTTCGCGGCCGAGCATGATCGCCAAGGCCGGATTGGCGAAGTCTTTGCCCGAGAAGTAGATCGAGAGCTCGAACAGGAACGTGAAAATCGTGAAACGGGTGAACCGCGAGCGTTCGGCGTCGACAGCCGCACGCGTCGCCGCCGGGTCGGCGGGCGCAAAAGGGTCCCCGTGTGTGTCGGTCTCCAGGGAGCCGAGCATACGCCGGACAACGGCGATCGAGGCGAACGCGGTTACGACTCCGCTGGCTACCACCATTCCGAACACCCCGGCGATCTGGTAGCCGCCGACGACGGCGGCGCCGACCAGCCCGATATCGAGGGTCCCCTGCAGAAGCTGCAGCGAATTAGACTGCAGCTGACGGAAGAACGCGCTGAGCGTCCGCGCCGCCAGCTCGATGATGGCGCGCGCCACGATCAACACCGATGCAAGCTGCAGGAGCAAGACGCCCTCGGCGCCCATGTCCAGCGCTTCCGACAGTGGTTGTGCGAACAGGTTCAGCGGAATCAACACAACTCCGATCAACAGCAACCTGATCAGGGCTGCCCGTCGGAGAAAGACAACCACCGCCGGTGCGCCCGCCGTCGCCTCGATCTCCGGGAGGAACTTCGTCAGGCTGGTGGGGATGCCGACGCTGGTGAACATGACCACGGTCGCGGCCACGCTCATCGCAGTCACGTAGACGCCCGCGTGCAGTCCGAACCGCCGCGCGACCACTACCGTAAAGGCAAGCCCGATCAGCGCCTGCGCCGGTATTAACACGGTGTTCCAGAACGCCGCCTTCCCGGTGCGCTGAATGAGTGTTGGCGACGCCACTCAGCCACCTCCACGCAAGGCCGTGAGCTCGGCGTAGAAGTCCAGATAGTCGTCGGCAACGCCGCTCACCGAGAAGCGGTCGACAGCGCGGCGGCGCCCGGCATCACCGATCCGGCGCGCCCGTTGTGGATCCTCCAACAAACGGACAGTCTCGGCGGCCAGAGCCTTGGCGTCCTCCTGGGGTACGACTATTCCGGACATCTCCTCGGTATCGAAGATGAAATCGGTGATGTCGGGAAGCTCGGCGACGATGCACGGGATGCCGCACGCCATTGCCTCGATCATCACGGTGCCGAACCCCTCGCGGCGCGACGGGAACACGAACAGATCGGCGACCCGCAAGAACTGGTCGACGTCGTCGCGAACCCCCGGCTGCACCACTCGTTGCCGCGCCCCCTCCGAGAGCGCCGCGAGGCGAGCTTCGAGAAACTCGGCGGCAGACGGCTCATCGTCGAACGTGTTGACGCCGACCAGCACGAGGGTGGCGTCGGGCGCCCGGGCGTGTGTCGTGTCCCAGGCAGCCAGCAAGACATCGATGCCCTTGCGTTCGATGAGCGAGCCGACAAAGACCAGCAGCGGCCCGGTCGCTGGAAGTCCCAACCGGTTACGGATCGCGGGCCGGTCATCCGCCGGGCAGAACCTGTCGGTGTCGACGCCCTGCGGGATCAGCCGGAGTTTCTCCTTCGGCAAACCGGCGTCTTCATAGACGCGCGCCAGCGCAGGAGAGATCGCCACGTAGCCGTCACAGCGACGGAAGATGGCGTTGCGTAGGCGGCTGAAGCGAAGCCGGTTGGTTGCGAAGCTGTGAGCGTCGTCGGCGCCCAGCAGCGTCATCTCGAAGATCAGGGGGATGCGACGCAGGCGGGAGAACAACCAGGTCGTATAGAGCGCGTCGCTTAGCGCGTGGGCGTGGACGATCTGGGTGCGCCAGCCGCGCCACAGAAACCACAATAGTGCCCGGATGCCGAAGATCTCGCTGCGAAAGCGGCCGTGTCGAAACCACGACGAAACGACGGGAACATCGGCCCGTAGCCGCCGAACCCGATAGCCGTTGATCGTTTCCCATCGCGGGTTGGGCCCCTGCCCGGCGGTCAGGATCGTGGTCTCGATCCCCCGCGATGCGAGCTCGGCCGACAGTACTTCTACTTGAACGCCCTGGCCGGAGAACAGCGGCCGCAACCGCTGGATGACCATCGTGACGTTGGAAGTGCTGAGACCTCGACGCGAGGTCGGTTGAACGCTCAAACCGCAGTCCCAGTGGGCGGGCGAGGGATGCTACTTTGGGGGAGCCTAGCGCGAGACTCTGGTGAACGCTACAGCAGGTTCCTTGTGGCGAATGTCGGGAACGGGTGCGGCTCGTCGGCCCAGGACGTGCGCCGTTTCCCGGCAACACGACCGCGCAGAGAAGCGTCTACGTAACCGGGGCGGATTTGATCGAGCTCCAGGGCCTCTAGCGGGCGGGCGAAGACTATCGCCACCTGATCGGGAACCCCGCCGAGCGAGTCCGTGCGGACCACCTGGCCCACCATCAGGTCGGGCGGCAGGAGGGTGCCGGATACCTCCTGGAGGCGGAAGTCGACGCGGGTTCCGACCGGAACGTTGAGGTTGATGTCGCATTTCAGACCGCCGCAGGAGATGTCGGTGACCATGCCGCGGGTCAAGAGAATCGCCGGCTTGTCGCCGCTGACTTCGACACGCAGTTCCACGGAGAGGGCGTTGGATAGCTGGTGTCGCGTGTAGCGGCGTCGATCGTTGCTCGAATGGCCTATCGTCATTGCTTTTTCCTGCGGTTGGGTGCGGGCGCCGGCAACACCTATCCAGGGGAATCTCCCGGCACAGGAGAGTAACGAAACCGTGGCCGATTTTACGTAACTCCAGGACAAGAGAACGCAAAGGAGGTCAGACGGACCAGACCTGCTGATCGGACCACGGCGATGCCGAGCTGCTACTGGACGGCGTAGTAACCGCTGTAGGCGCGGATCTGCTCGACCGGAACGACCCGGCGCAGCTCCTCGAGCGTTGTCAGGCCTTCGTAGACCTTGCGCAGCGCGTCCTCGACGAGCAAGTTCAAACCGTTGTCGATGGCGCTCTGGCGCAGCTCGGTCTCATTGGCCCCGGAGCCGATAATCTGCCGAGTTTCCCGCTTGACCTCCCAGAACTCGTACAGACCGATCCGGCCCCGCAGCCCCTTGCCGTGGCACGCCGAGCAGCCGGTCCCCTGCACGAAGCGCGCTTCCTCCGGAATCTTCCCGTCGGGGTAGAACTCCCGCATGATCTCCGGTTCGGGAGTATACGGCTTGCGGCAGTCGGGACAGTTGCGACGCGCCAGGCGCTGCTGGATGACGCACAAGAGGGCCTCGGCCAGCGACGTCGCCTCGAGCTGCAGGTCGCGGAGGCGTGTTATGACCGACACCGCATCGTTGGTGTGCAGGGTGCTGAAGACCAAGTGCCCGGTCATGGCGGCGCGGATGCAAGAGAGCGCTGTCTCGTTGTCGCGGATCTCACCGACCAGGATGATGTCGGGATCCTTGCGCAGGAAACGCTTGGTGTACTCGGCGAACGTGTTGCCAATGAAGTTGTTCACCTGATACTGGGTGACGCCGTCGAGATGGTACTCGACCGGATCTTCGGCGGTAACGATCTTCTTGTCGCCCGTGTTCAGGTGGGTCAGCGACGAGTACAGCGTCGTGGTCTTGCCGCTGCCGGTCGGGCCGGTGATCAGGATCAGGCCCTGCGGGTTGGTAACCAGGCTTTCGTAGCGGGCGTGCACGGAAGGAGAAAAGCCCAACTCCTTGAGGCTGAGCAGGTTGCGGGCGCGGTCAAGCACACGAATCACTGCGTCCTCACCGAACTGTGTTGCGTGCACGTTGATGCGGAAGTCGATGTTGCGGTCCTTGCCGATGCGCATCTTGAAGACGCCGTCCTGAGCGCGCCGGCGCTCGGCGATGTTGAGGCCCGAGTCGATCTTCAGCACCGAGATGATTTTCTGGATGTTGCCCTTGTTGATGGGCGTCGTGCGCTCGTGGAGGATGCCATCGATACGGAACCGGATCTGGGTGCGGGTCTCCAGGTTCTCGATGTGGATGTCGCTGGCGCCCTCGGTAACCGCCTCGTACAGCAGCTTGTTGAGGATGCGGCGCATCTTCGGCAGATCCTCCGTCATGGTGATCTCCGAGCGGTCCTCTGCCCCTTCCCAATCGCCCTCTGTTTCGATCTCGAGATCCTCGAGGTCGATGTCCATCTGCCGGTTGTAGTTGTACGAGTAGGCGATGCTCTCCTTGAGGCGGGTGGGCCCGGAGAGCGCGAGCTTCAGCTCGACGCCCTGTGTTTCGGCGACGCTTTCGAGCATGTCGCGGACTTGCAGGTTCGTCGGGTCCGAGATCGCTACTTCCAGGATTCCTTGGTCGTGGTCGAGGCGCAGCGGCAGGACCAAGTTACGTTCGGCGAAACGCTCCGACAGCAGATAGGTGAGCTGGTGATCGACGTCCTGGTTCTCGAAGCGCTTGTATTCCATACCGAGCTTCTCGGCGAGGATCGGGAATAGCGCGCCCTCGCTGATGAAGCCGCTGTCGATCAGCAGTGCGCCGAGCTTCTTGCGCGACGACGACTGCGCCGCCAGGCAGGCATCGAGTTCCTTTCGCGTGATCAGATTGCGCGAAATCAAGATCTCGCCGAGCCACATCTGGCGGAGCTCGTAGCGCTGGCGAACCTGGTAGCAGGCGGTCATCGCGTCCTGCAGCTCGCTCGGCCCGACGATGACGAAAGTCGCCGTGAGTCCGGTGTGCGATGCGATGTCGTCGAGTGCCTCCGGCGTGAGGTGCTCCGAAGTAGCGAGCAGAAGCGTGTCGCCGGCACGATAGAGCGGCATGACGTTGTACTGGCGCGCTAGGCCCTCGGGAACGAGGTGCAGCAAAGCCGGATCGATCGACAGCACCGGCTGGAAGTAGGGGTTGTTTTCCCGCATCTGGTGCGCCAGCGCTTGCCCGAGCTGTTCCTCCGTCAGCAGGCCGAGATCGATGAGGATCTCGCCGAGGCCCTTGGGCCGACTGCGCAATGTGTTGTCGTCATACAGCGTGCGCAGAGTGGCTTCGAGGTTGGGGACTTGAGACGGAATCGCGTGCACTTTGACGCCGGCGCGCTTGCCCAGCTCCTCGAGTTGCGCCTCGTCGAGGTCGTTTTCAGAAGCGATCAGCATATCGCTGCCCATGCGCTGTACCGGGATGGCGCCGAACTCACGCGCCAGCTCGCGGTCGAAGTCGGCCAGCAGCTCGCTGGCGATGTGCACCGAGAGATGGACGTCGAGGAGCTCGGTGGGGCCGGACTCGGAGTCGAGGCTGGCGAGCTCCTCGTCGCTCGTGGCGTCGCCCAGTGAAATTCCGTCTTCGAGCTTCAGGCTCTCGTAGCTGTCGAGCGCGGGCTCGTCATCGGCTGTTTCGACGACGTTTGCGCCGACCTCGTTCGATGGTTCGGCTTCGTCCTCGATCGCAGTGAACTCGGCCTCGTCGATGTTGCCGGCGATATCCGTGTCACCGACGTCGGCGTTGCCGTCGGCGGCAATGCTGATCACGTTACCGGCGTCGCCAGCGAGAAATTCGGTGAGCGACAGAACAGGCTTCGCCACGAGTTCGGAAGCAGGCTCGGGATCCCCGACGATCGCGGCGCTGCGCGGATGCGGTATGACGGTCGGGCTCGGCCGCTCGGGCTCGATTTCGGAGAGCGCCTGCAAGGCGCCCTTGCGCACCTGTTGCGCTGTCTTCGGCCCGAGTCCAGAGACCTTCTCGAGCTCGTCGAGAGGTGCTTCGGCGACTTGGCGGAGAGAGTGGTACCCCGCATTGATCAAGGCTTGGGCTTTCGACCGGCCCACACCGGGAAGCGAGAGTAGCGCCAGCTCTACGCCCCTCGACCCGTCGCCGTCGGGCACCCGATGTGGGCGCCCATCTTTTGGCACAAACCTGCTCACGCGTGTCTTGCCTCGTTGCCGCCGGACTCCGCGCTGCCCGCCCCGAAGCGGGGCCGGCCCGAGGAGCCGAGGCACAACCTCCGAGACTGTATAAGGCTGCATCCACGGAGGCCAAGCACTCTTGAAGATCGCATTGTACTCCGCTGGTAACCGCTTTAGGCGTTTATGAGCAACAATGCCGCAGAGGTGTTTGGGAATGACTTTTTGTGATTGACATTATGCAAAAAGAACTCATAGGATGCAGGGGTTGTCGCGAACCTGGAGCAATGGGGCTCTGAATCCGGCGAAGAGTCGAGTAATATAGGCGCCCGAAGGTAGGGGCCGATTCGAAGCACATGGAGATCGTCGAGCAATGATGCAAAAACTGAGCAAGAGCATCGGGATAGCCCGGCCTGAATACATCATCGTTTTCTTGTTGATCGCGATCCTCGGGCTCGTCACCTTTGTCGGCGGAGGTCAACGCTTCTTCCTCAACTTCTACTTTCTCCCGGTCGTCGTCGCTGGATATACGTTGGGCATTCGCGGCGGCGTGATGGCGTCGGTCGCATCGGTCTCGATCGTCGTTCTGTTCTATCAGGTAGTCAATCCGGAACTCATCCCGGTGGGGCAGGAGGGCACCGAGTTCTGGGCTGATCTGACGCTGTGGGGCGGCTTCCTGGTGTTGAGCGGCGGGGCGATGGGAAAGCTCTACGAGCGCTCCGACCTGGCGATGAAGGATCTGGACAGGGCCTATTCGGGTGTGCTGGAGATCCTCGTCAAGTTCATCGATACCGCTGATCGCTACACAGAAGCCCACTCGGTGCGGGTCTCGATTCTCTCGACCGAGATCGCCCGCGAGATGTCGCTGCCCGAGCAGGAAATCGAAAACATCCGCGTCGCCGCGTTGTTGCACGACGTCGGCAAGCTCGACGTTTCCATCGACGTCATCCGTAAGGCCGGCAAGCTCGACGACGACGAGTGGGAGCAGCTCAAGAAGCATCCCGAGCACGGTGCCAACATCGTCGAACAAATGGGCGGCATGCTCTCGAGCGCAGTGCCGATCATTCTCTTCCACCACGAGCAGTTCAACGGCAACGGCTACTACGGTCGGAAGGGTGAGCAGATCCCTCTGGGCGCCCGTATCATCGCCATCGCCGATGCCTTCGACGCCATGACCACCGACCGGCCCTACCAGAAGGCCCGGCAGACGTGGGAAGCCCTCGAGATCATCGAGAAGGGCAAGGGCGCACACTTCGACCCCCGGATCGTCGACGCGTTCGCAGAGGTCATGCGCCGTCGACCTCAGGGGGTGTTGCGAGTGGAGCAAGAAGAAACCAAGCTGATCTGAGGCGCGAGAAGACCGCGTCTGCGGCGTTGCGCTTGTTCGGGCCCGCTCGACGTACTATCTCGTACGCCTTCGCGGGCCCTCACTGCGCGCGCCTTGCAGCCACGACCTTCTCGCGCCTCAGATGGCTGAGAGGGCGGGAAAGACCGGCGTCCGACGGCGTTGCGCTTGTTCGGGCCTTGCATCCACGACCTTCTCGCGCCTCAGATGGCTGAGGGGGCGGGAAAGACCAGCGTCCACGGCGTTGCGGTTGTTCGGGCCCGCTCGACGTACTATCTCGTATGCCTTCGCGGGCGCTCACTGCGCGCGCCTTGCAGCCGCGACCTTCTCGCCCCTCAGAGGGCTTTGGTGCCGAGTAGTTTCTCGAGCTCGTCGACGATCTTGGCGGTGGCTTCCGGTTTGGCGTTGGCGCGGGCGTGCTTGCCCATGTCGACGTAGCGGTCGGGGTTTTCTGCAAGCTCAGCGAGCGTGGCGGCGAGTTTCGGGCCGTCTAGGTTTGCTTCCTCGATGATGATGGCGGCGCCTTCGCGTTGCAGGGCCTCGGCGTTGTGGCGTTGGTGGCCGCCGGCGAGCTCGAGGGGGATGAGGATAGCGCCGCGGCCGGCGGCGGCGAGCTCGGCACAGGTGGTGGCGCCGGCACGGGAGACGACGATGTGGCAGCGGGCATACTCCTTGTCCATGCTCGGCAGGTAGGGTTCGACGCGCGCTGGAATGTTCGATTCGGCGTATGCGGTGCGGACGCGATCGAGGTCGTCGGGACCTGCCTGGTGGGTGATCTCGACGGCGCCGTCCGGGAGTTGGGGCAGGGCGGCGATCATGGCGTCGTTGAGCGCCCGGGATCCTTGGCTGCCGCCGAACAGCAGGACATGCATCGTGGCTCCGGTGCCGGTGCCGGCCGTTGCTTCGTCGCGAAAGGGGCCGTTGCCCGCCGCTTCCGGGATGGTTGCCGCCGGTTCCACGTCCGCTACCGCGGCGATCTCCGGCCGAATCGGGTTGCCGGAGACGAACGCCCTGCCGCGGAAGTGCTTCGCCGTGTCCTCCCAGGCAACGGCCACTCGGTCGACGAATCGGGCCAGCCACTTGTTGGTAAGGCCGGGGTCGTAGTTGGGTTCGAGGATCAGCGTCGGGATTCCCTGCCGAGCCGCCGACAGCAACAGCGGTCCCGAGATGTAGCCGCCGACGCCGACCACCGCACCGGGGCGAACCTTTTTCAGCAGACGGCTCGCATCGGTCAGGGCGGGAAAGAGGGAGAAGGCAGCCTTGACCTTGCGCAGCAACGAGCCACCGCGCAGCGGCTCGGCGCGCAGCATATGCACCTCGAAGCCGGCGTCGCCGATGATCTTGCCCTCGAGGCCGCGTTCGGTACCCACAAAGGAGATCTCGGCATCGTTATGCCGGGCGGCGAATTCGCGCGCCACCGCCAGCCCCGGATAGATGTGTCCCCCGGTGCCACCCGCAGCGATCAGCAAACGTGTCATCTAGCAGGCCGTGGTGAAAGTGTGATGGGTCTGGCGTCTTGCGGGCGATGGCAAGGCGGCGCGACGCAGGCGATATTGAACATATCGTCGAGGAGTGCCAACGAAGCAGATGCCCCCACGCTGCCCGTAACCCTCTGGGCGCATGGGGGTTGTGGGGCACATGCAGCGTCTCTCGTCGTCGACGATACATCCAGTATCGCCTTCCTCCTGGTTCCTTGCCTCTGCCCCACAAGACCCATACGCGGCACCCTCAGGAGTTTTTCAGCACCCTGCTAAAGAAAGGGTACAATCTGCGGCGCAGCCCAACCTCCCCGAGGAGCCCTTTAGTGAACGAGAAACTTTCTCTCCGCGCCGGACTGTCGGTTCTTCTCTGCGCGATTGCTTTGGGCGCGCCATTTTCTTCAGTGGCCGTTGCGCCGACGCTAGCCGACCCGACCCGACCCGGCGCCTTCGTCCGGGAGTCGAACCAGGCCGTCGCTGCGGCGCAAGCCGGCGGCGGTTACGACGAATCGGTCCTGCTGTCGCGCGTCCGCCAGCTTACGTTCGACGGGCCGCGCGCCGGCGAAGGATATTTTTCCCCCGACGGCACCCACCTGACCCTGATGAGCGAGCGCGAGCCGGGGAACCCCTTCTATCAGATCTACGACCTCGACTTGACGATGGGTGACGCGCGGCGCATCTCGCCGGGGATCGGCAAGACGACGTGCTCATTTTTCCAACCGGGAACCGGGGCGATCATCTTCTCGTCGACCCACCACGATCCCCTTTCCGGAGAGTTCCAGCGCCAGGAGCTAGAGTTTCGGGCCAGTGGGCAGGAGCGTCGCTACGCCTGGGACTACGATCCCGAGATGGAGATCTATATCGCGCCCGGGCCGGCCGTTGCCGCGGCTGGACCCGACGGAGTGGTCGATCCGAACGCCTTGATACGGTTGACCAACGCGCGCGGCTACGATGCCGAGGGCAGCGTCTCGCCCGACGGCGAGTGGATCGTGTTCTCGTCGAACCGGCAGGCGTACGATCACGAACTGAGCGACGAAGAGCAGGCCTTGCTCGAGTTCGACCCGGCCTATTTCGCCGAGATCTACGTCATGCGCAGCGACGGATCCGATCAAACGCGGCTGACCGACGTGGCGGGTTACGATGGCGGCCCCTTTTTCTTCCCCGATGGTTCGCGCATCATCTGGCGGCGCTTCACCGAGGACGGGTTGATGGCAGACGTCTGGAGCATGCGGCCGGACGGCACCGACCAGCGCCGGCTCACCGATTTCGGCTCCTTGAGCTGGGCGCCGTATGTGCACCCCTCGGGCGAGTACATCTTCTTTTCGACCAACAAGCTCGGCTTCGCCAACTTCGAGATCTACATGGTCGACGTCGAAGGTACGAAGGAGCCCGTGAGGGTGACGACGACCGACGGGTTCGACGGCCTTCCGGTTCCGTCGCCCGATGGCACCCAACTGGCGTTCACGTCGAGCCGCAACAGCGACGGCGGCCGCGGATCGGGCCAGATCTTCATGGCCGACTGGAATCACCAGAGAGCGCTCGAGTTGCTACACGCGGCACCGTTGCGCGGAAGGTAGTCGAAATGGGCAACAGAAACGGTTGGGCGACGGCCGTTGGGGCAGCGCTGTGGGTTGTGGCGATCGTCTTCGCGTCCGGCCCGGTGGGCGCCTTGCAGCAGGTTGGCGCGAGCCTGCGAAACCATGTGGAGTTCCTCGCCTCGGATGACCTCGGTGGCCGGCTCACAGGTACCGACGGCGCCGCCAAGGCGGCCGACTACATCATCGAGCAGCTCCAGGAAATCGGCGCTGGAACCCTTCCCGGCGCCGACGGCTATCGGCTGTCGTTCGAGTTCACCTCCGGCATCACCGATGTCGGCTCCAGCTTCGCCGCGTCCGGAAGCGGGCTACGGGCTCCGCTGCGGGCCGGCGCCGGACAGATCCAGGCGCTGACGTTTTCGGATACCGGTGAGGTCAGCGGTCCGCTGGTGTTTGCCGGCTACGGAATCACGGTTCCCGACGGCGCCGGCTACCCGTACGACAGTTTCGCCACGCTCGACGTGCAGGACAAGATCGTCGTCGTGTTCCGCTACATGCCCGAGGACGTCGACCAGGAAACACGGGCGATTATGGGCCGCTTCACCAACCCGCGTTACAAGGCGATGCGGGCGCGCGAACTCGGTGCCAAGGGGCTTCTGATGGTCACCGGCCCGCGCTCCCCGAACGCCGGCGAGCTGATGCCGATGACGTTTGACGGTGCGGTGGCCGGATCGGGAATCGTCGCGGCGTCGATCAGCGGCGACATCGCCGAGGCGCTATTCGCGACCGCCTCCGATAAGTCTCTGGCGGAGATCCAGGAGGAGCTCGATGCCGGCAACCCGCACACCGTCGGCTTCGAGATTCCCGATATCGCGGTGACGCTCGACGTGAAGGTCCAACGCCAGCGTTCCACCGGCTACAACGTTGCCGGCTACCTGCCGCCTTCGGATCCGGCGGCAGCGGCGCCCGACCGGCCCTACGTAATGCTCGGGGCGCACTACGACCACCTCGGCCGCGGTCTCGGCGGCAACTCGCTGGCTCGTGGCAACGAGGTCGGCGACGTCCACAACGGTGCCGACGACAACGCATCCGGCGTTGCCGCGGTGCTCCAGGCCGGCGCCGAGCTTGCCGGGATGCGGCGTGATCGCGGCATCGTGCTCGCCTTCTGGTCGGGTGAGGAGTTCGGTCTCCTGGGCGCGAAAGCGTTCATCCGGTCGGAGGTCCTGGCGGCCGACGAGCTCGCCGCCTACATCAACTTCGACATGGTGGGCCGGGTACGCGACAACATCGTGACGATCCAGGCGGTCGGCAGCAGCGACGCCTGGCCGAGATTGATCGAGCGCACCAACGTGCCGATCGGCTTCGACGTCCGCACCCAAGAAGATCCCTGGCTGCCCACCGACAGCAGGGAGTTCAACTTGGTCGGCGTGCCGACGTTGAGCTTTTTCTCCGGCACCCACGAGCAGTACCATCGTCCCGCCGACGACGCCGACTTGATCAACTATGAAGATCTCGATCGCGTCGCCCGTTTCGGTGCTTTGTTGGCCCGCCGCGTCGCCGGCCTCGACGCGGCGCCGACGTTTGTGGCGGTGTCGCAAAGCGCCGAGCAGACCGGATCGCGCGACACCGTGCGGGCGTTTACCGGCACCATCCCGGACTACGCCGCCGAGGTTGAGGGGCTCCTGCTCGGCGGCGTCATCGAGGGCGGACCGGCCGAGGAGGTGGGCTTGCGCGGCGGCGACGTGATCGTCGAATTCGCCGGTGCGACGATTACCAACATTTACGATTACATGGCGGTGCTCGACGCCATCAAGGTCGATGTTCCGGTGAAGGTCGTCTATGTGCGCGACGGCGAACGCGTCGAAATCGAACTGACCCCGCGGGCGCGCCAGTAGCAGCTCCACAACCAGCAGGAGATCGATGCCGAGCGAAGCGAACAGGAGGAAGTTTCTCAAGCTCGGGGCTGCCTCGGTGGCGGCGAGCTTTGCCGGCGTCGAACGCGCCTTCGCGGCCCGCCTGAGCGAAACGCTGCGTACACCCGCCCACGTTGATTCTCATGGCGGCGAGGGTCCGGGGCTCGAATCTGCGCGGCAGTTTTCCCGTCTGGGTAGCGCCTACGGGCTCGACCCGGCGATCACGTACTTGAACCATGCCTCGATCGGCACCATGCCGCTGATCGTGATGCAAGCGCGCGAGCAGTACCAGCGCGCCTGTGAGTCCAACCCGTGGCTCTATGTGTGGAGCGACGGCTTTGGCGACGCGCGCGAGAGTGTGCGCGCCAAGGCGGCGGCGTACATGGGCTGCGGTGTCGAGGAAGTGGCGCTGACCCACAACACCACCGAGGGGATGAACGTCCTCGCCCAGGGCTTGCCGCTCGGCGGCGGCGACGAGGTCGTGTTCAGCTCGATGAACCACGCGGGGGCGAGTGTCTGCTGGGAGTACCAGGCCGGGCTGCGTGGGTTCACGGTCAAACGGTTCGAGTTGTCGGCCGTCGGCGCCGAGAACATGACTCCCGATGAGCTCGTCGGTGCCTATGAGGCGGCGATCACGCCGGCGACGAAGGTTTTGGTGTTTCCCCACATCGACAACATCGTCGGGTTTCGCTACCCGGTACGACGCATGGCCGACATGGCGCGCGCCAAGGGCGTCGAGTTCATCGCCATCGACGGCGCGCAGGCGCTCGGCATGATCGAGTTCCGGGTCGAAGATCTCGGCGTCGACTTCTATTCGGCGAGCCCGCACAAGTGGGTGCAGGCGCCGAAGGGGACCGGGCTGTTCTACATCCGCGAGGACCTGGTGCCGATCGTCGGGTCGATGTGGGTGCGCACCGCGTCACGGCGCCAGCGGGAGTCGATACGCAAGTACGAGGACTACGGTACCCGCAACCTGTCGGCGGTCATGTCGCTCGGTGCGGCGATCGACTTTCAAACTCGGTTGGGTGCGGCGGCCAAGGAGGAGCAATGTCGCCGCCTCTGGCAGCACTTCAAGGATCGGGTCGCGGTGTCCGATCGGCTGATCTGGCGCTCGGCGACCTCGTGGGATTTTGCCTCGTCGCTGTTCGCCGTCGAGATCGACGGGATCAGGGCGAACGACGCGTTCCAACGTCTGTTCGCCGAGCACGGTTTCGTCTTTCGCGCCTTTGCGAGCGGCGGGCTGAACCACGCCCGCATCTCGCCGAACGTGATGAACACCGAGGGCGAGATCGACCGCTTCGTGGACGCGGCCGAGGCACTCTAGCCCGGGTGCTGGAAAGCTCCCGAGAGCTCTCGAGCACCTCGCCGGCGGCGGAATTGCCCCCTCCCGAGCCTCAGGGTCGGGAACCATCCTACTCGTCCCCCGTAGGCTCTCAGTAGGCGCTGTTATGATAAAAAAAGTGGCTCCTCTCGAGTCTCAGCGAACAGCCTGAGGGCCCCCCGCATGCCCAAGCGTTTCGTGCTACTCACCGTCATGGGCGTCGTCGCGCTCGGCGTCGTCGGCTACTTGGTCTTCGCCAGGCTCAGCGACCTGGAGAATCAAGTGGCCGGGCTCGGCCGCCAGCTCACGAAAACCGAGCAACAGCTTGCCGAGGCCGAAACACGGGCCGTCGCCGCGGCCAACGCCGCAGCCGCCGCAACGGCGGAGGCGGAGCAGGCCGAGAATGAAGCAAGCGCCGCCCGGATCAGTGCCAGCGTGGCCGCCGAGCGGGTTGTCGAGGCACGACAGGAAGCGCGCCAGGCCACCGACGAGCGCGCCGCGGCGGAACGCGCACGCGGCACAGCGGAAGTGGCGCGTGTCGAGGCCGAGACCGAAAGTATCGCCGCCCGGGCAGACGCCGTAGCGGCGAGAAACGCCGAGTCCGTTGCCCGCCAGGAGGCCCGCGTTGCCCGCCAGGAAGCCGAAGATATCCGGCACCGGCGGGAGATCGAGTTGAACCGCATGCAAGAGGCCTTCAGCAAGATCGTCGAGACGCGTCGCACAGCGATCGGCATTGTCTTGAACCTCGGGTCCGACCGCGTCGAGTTCGAATTCGACAGGGCGGAGCTTCGCTCAGAGGACCGCGAGCTGCTGGCCCGCATCGCCGGGGTGCTGCTGGCAACAGCCGACCAGGGCTATGCGATCCAGGTGTTCGGGCACACCGACGATGTCGGCACCGAGGAGTACAACAAGGGCCTATCGGAGCGGCGTGCCCGCGCGGTGCGCGACTACCTGGTCGAGGCGGGTGTCAACCCCGACATCGTTACGATGCAGGGGTTGGGGAAGTCGATGCCGCTGATCGACGAAACGACCGACGAAGCCCGTGAACGTAACCGGCGCGTTGAGATTGCGATCATCGACACGATGATCGAGTATCGAGCCATTCGTCGCTGAAATCAGCGTGCGCCTTGTCCGCACGCGCCCGCCCACTCGCTCGCTACGCCACCCGTTGAGATATGCGGGCGAGATCCGCACTCCATGGCTCAACTATTGATATATCAAAACTTGACATAGTGTCTCGGATACTGGCAGGATCGGGGGCATGAACCAAGATGACCGCGACTCTTTGCCGCTGACGCCTGCGGTTTTTCACATCCTTCTGTCGCTCGCCGCCGGCCCACGCCACGGCTACGCGATCATGAAGGAGGTGGGCGAGCAAACCGACGGCGAGCTGCGACTGGGGCCGGGGAAGCTGTACTACTCGATCCAGCGGATGCTCGAGCATGGCTTGATCGAGGAGATCGCCCTCGAGAACACTGCCAATAAGCGGCGCCCTTATCGGATCACCGCCGTCGGCCGTCGTCTGGCGAGCGCCGAAGCGCGACGGTTGCAGAGATCTCTGCGACTCGCCCACGCCCGGCAGCTTCTCGAGGACTGATCGATGTCGCGTACCGTTTACCGCATCATGCTGCTGGCTTTCCCCCGGGGTTTCCGGCGACGTTTCGGCACCCCGATGTCGGCCGCGTTCGAGCAGTCGCTCGCCGACGCGGTCTCATTGCGCGGCGTTGCCGGATGGTTCGGCGCCTGGCGGCTGGCACTCACCGACTTCGTCGAGACGTGCGGCGTCGCTTGGCGCGATTGCTTGCAGAGGCCGGCTGTTTCGGGTGGCGTCAGCCATGAGTCGCGACGCCCGCCCGGCGCCGTTTCGAGCTACCAGAATCCCGCAACCCTTTCGCCCCCCGACCCTGAGCCCATGGCCACCTTTCTCCAGGACATCAAGTACACCTTCCGATCGCTGCGCAACGCCTTTGGTTTTACCGCCGTGTCGGTGTTGACCCTCGCCCTCGGCATCGGTGCCGTGACCGCGATCTTCAGCGTCGTGAACGCCGTGCTGTTGCAGCCGCTGCCGTACGAGGACCCCGACGAGCTTGTCCTGCTCTGGTCGCGAAACCCGAGCCAGGGACAAGACCGCTACTTCGTGGCGCCGCAGAACTTCCACGACTGGCGCACGCACAACTCCTCTTTCGAGCACATGGCGGGGTTTTGGCCCACCCATTACACGTTGACGAATCCGGATGCCGATCCGGCGCGCCTGCGTGTGGTCATGGTGTCCGGCGAGTTCTTCAATCTATTCGGTGCGACGCCGATCTTGGGACGTACCTTGGGAATGGAAGACGAGGGCGCCGGCAAGTCGGGCTACGTCGTCTTGAGTCACTCGGCATGGATGAATCGCTTCAACGGCGACAAGGACATCGTCGGGCAAGCCGTCACGCTCGATGGCAACCCCGTCGAGGTCATCGGTGTCACCCAGCCGGGCTTTGCGTTTCCCGAGGACGCCGAGGTGTGGATGAACATGACCTGGGACATCGCCACCGTCCAGAGTCGCTACGCCCGGTGGATGAGCGTCGTCGGTCGAATGCAGCCGGGGGCCACCGTTCTCGAGGCGCAAACCGACATGAATGTCGTCACAACCCGGCTCGCCGAGGAATATCCGGGCCCCAATCAGGGTTGGTCTTCCACCATGGCGCCGCTGCACGACGTCGTCGTCGGTGACGTTCGCCAGGCGCTGCTCGTGTTGCTCGGGGCGACCGGATTGATTCTGCTGATCGCCTGCGCCAACGTGGCCAACCTGCAGCTGTCGCGTGCGGAGACGCGGCAGCGGGAAGTCGCGGTGCGGGCCGCGCTCGGCGCCAACCGCGTACGCATCGGCCGACAGCTGCTGACCGAGAGTCTCGCCTTGGCGGCGCTCGGCGCGATCGTCGGGATCGGGATCGCCTGGACGGCGCTGCGCGTCCTGATCGCCATCAGCCCGTCGAACTTGCCGCGCATCGAGAACATCGCCATCGACGGCACGGTACTCGCCGTCGCCTCACTGAGCACCATTCTGACCGGTGTGTTGTTCGGCGTCGCCCCCGCCTACCGGCTCCTCGGCGCCGACATGAACGAGACCCTCAAGGAGGGGACCAAGGGAACGTCGGGCAATGAGAAGCTCAGGCTCCGCAACAGCTTCGTAGTGTTGGAAGTCGCCTTGGCGGTGATGCTGGTGATCGGAGCCGGCCTGCTCATTCGGAGCTTCGGCAACCTTCAGGCGTTCGATCCGGGCTTCAACTCGCAGGGAGTTCTGACCTTGATGCTCGACCTTCCCGGTGGCTCCTATGCCGACAACGCCGAGGTGGGGCAGTTCTACCGCGACCTGGAAGAACGCCTCACAGCGCTTCCCGACGTGACCGCCGCGAGCATGACCTCGACCTTGCCGCTGGAGGAATCGGTCGACTACTACTCAGCGTTCACGATCACCGATCGTGAGCCGCCGCCGCCGGGCGAGCAGAATCAGGCGTATTTTCGCCAGGTCGGACACGATTTCTTCCGCACGATGGGCGTGCAGCTGCTGGCCGGCCGAGCGTTCACCGAGCGGGATCGCGAGGACGCCCCCGGCGTCGTTATCATCAACGAGACGATGGCCAAGCAGTTCTGGCCGGATTCCGACCCGCTGGGCGAGCGTCTTACCGGCACCCAAGGGACATATGGTCCGCTCGGCTCGATGCTGAAGAACGACGTGGAGATCGTCGGTGTCGTCGTCGACGTTCGCTACATCGGACTGCGCGACAGCCCACAACCTTCGCTCTATTTCCCCACCCGTCAGGCCCCGTTCCGGCGTATGACGGTGCTCGTGCACACCAACCGTGAGCCCGAGGCCCTACTCGGATCGGTGCGCGCCGCGGTGGCCGAGATCGACCCGGTATTGCCAGTGTCGCGCATCGCCAGCATGGACCAGGTCCTCGAGCGCGCCGTAGCCCAGGACCGCTTCACCATGCTGTTGCTGCTGTTGTTCGGCGCCGCCGCCCTGACGCTCGCCGCCGTCGGCATCTACGGGGTGCTGTCGTACAACGTCGAGCAGCGCACCCGCGAGCTCGGCATCCGTATGGCGCTGGGGGCGGGGGGCAGCGAGGTGCGCAGTCTCGTGATGCGGCA
>SMVB01416978.1_pt1 | contig 48137 bp, 46 predicted proteins | sample 2456461 | NCBI WGS metagenome assembly SMVB01 (sample SAMN11095934, study PRJNA526329) | marine sediment metagenome | biome: Marine sediment; feature: Surficial sediment; material: Deep marine sediment; isolation source: Hadal surficial sediment | place: Pacific Ocean | collected 2014-05 | depth...
ATTGAATTACCGCCGGAATCAGAGTTTTCAGAACCGACCAGAGTCAACAACTCTCCATATGCCCCGGCGCTGGCGATGCCGTACATCGGGTTATGGGGGTTATTACCCGTATCGTTCTCCGAACGGGCGGGGATTACCGCACCGGTTGTATTCGCAGCAGTGGCGGCAGACACGCGGGTCATCATGCCGCGCAAAAAAGCGCTGTCTGAATGGAACGCTAAGCCCAAAGTCTGATCGATAAAATCATTTGTCTGAGTATTCGGATTGACGATGGGTGGGATCATATCCCCAGGCAGACCCTGGCGTTCATAACCCGCCGTACTCAGGAAATCCAGCTGACCACCTTGTCTGCCAACCAACACGTTTGAACCAGCCTGGTTGCAACCACCTGCCAGGTCGAAGGCAATAAAAGGGATCTTGCCGCCGCCTTGGGTTGCGATACCGCAACTACTGATGAGCGGCAGCAAATCCGGTGCAAGTTGCGCCTGTACGCCATTGCTCAGTGTCAGTGCCGCACTTCCCAGCACGGCACCGGAGCCCATGATAAAACCCTGGCTGAGAAATTCTCGTCGCGTCCGCGGACGTGGATGATTCGGGTGACATAAAGGATCGTCGTATTTACGTTGTCGTCTTTTACGCATGGTATGTACTCTTGTTCACCTATCGAATTTCGTTTATTGAATCAGCATGGCGGCGCTGCCTAACACAGACGCGCACGCTGCTTTGACGATGCGTTCGGTGCGGTCGGATTCGCAGGATCCACCACAAGCAGCTAAGTTGGAGATGAGGCTCTCTACCTCGCCACGCAGAGCCGCCAGGTCCGGTTGGGTGCTTATACCGGTGCCGACCATATTGTTTATTAACGGGTCGATGACCAGACCCGGATCATTGAAAGCGGTGCTTGAGGAAGTGCCGAACGGAAACCCCGGGAAGTAAGCAGACCGAGCGCTGGGGTCATCCACCAGCTCCGCACAATATTTGATTGCCAGTTGGGTGATGCCCATTTGCTGCGAAGATATGAACCCACCGATACCGGTGCCTACTGGCAAGGCCTGATGAACCAGGTTATAGGTCGCAGCGACCGCGCTGTTGGCGACGGAAATTCCGGTCATCCTGGACATCGTTGCGTGCACCTCGGCAAAGTCGCGAACCCCTACATCCGGATCTCGTGGGACTTCCGGCGGTGCTGGCGGCACAGCAGGATCGGCTTCAACGACAACGTTTGTCGCGGTGCCGAGTAGTTCAAAGGTGAGAAAAAACTCATCCAGGGTAGGCCCTTTCTCCAATGGAATGATCGTACCTATGCTCGAGAGCTGCTGTACGCCTTCTATGTTGTAGATCGCATCAGTAATCGTCGTGTCGAGGTTTGCAAAAGCTTGCCCGACTGCTACCTCACGACCGTTCAGACCAATACGCAGTCCTGCCATGGGGATATCGCCGGGTGTCAGCGTATCGTCCAGAATGACGAAGAAAGGTTCGTCGAAAAGATAGGCATACGAATCAAATTGGCTGACTTCGAATACAACATAGGCGTCCACTACGCCGACGTGGTCGCTGACGTTAAACAGCATGAAATATTTTTCGCCGACACCCACTTCGTAGTTTTGCAGGACTTGTTGCTCGTTCATGGCGCGGTTATGCACAGCCAGCAAGCGAATGGTACCAACCCAACGATCGTTGTTGTCTACTTCACTGGCTAACGCGAAAGCGAACGTATCGTCCCAGTCATTGAGCAGACCACCTGGGACCGGATCGACGTCGCCGGTGAAAGACCCGTTTACGTATATACGGCGCCCGTTGGCCGGGTCGTAGGTGACCACGACATGTTGCAGGGTAGCCTGTAAATCTTCGTCTGCATCTGCGGTAGAGAGTTGTGGCTCACCCGCCTGGTCGGTCTGGTCTGTGCGCAGGAAAGTATCGTAGTTGTACAGTGTCTGTCCGAGCATGAAATTGCGCGACACAGAACCACCGGAGTAAGTCACGATACGAGCTGGACCGTCCTGTGTGACATTGGCAGGTGCTGCCCACACTTCGATGCTGTATTCGCCAGTTGCGGTAATCAGATCCCGTAGCTTGGCGCTCGCAGTGGTGGACCCTTGTGCTTTGCCATCGATGAACTGCACGCCCCAACCGCCGACCCAGTTATAGGCGCCACTTAAGGTGAGATTTATAGAAGGCTCTATGCCCGAGGTGTCAAAGGCGGTATTGCCATTGCCGGTTTTAAATTCGTATAGAGCAATCAGGTTCGCTTCGTAACGGCCGCCGGCGGAAGAAATGATGCCGTCGATGAGTTTCAAGGCTTTTGAAGTCACCAGATCAGGATCTACCTCGGTCGGTACGATGGCGTCAGAGAACGCTTCGATCGCAGTCTGCATCTCACTCGCGTTGGCTTGGCAGTCGTCCCAGCAATTATGAAATTCAGATCTCAGCCGTAACACGAAACGCGAGTTTTCAGGCGTGTCGAGGTCCATCCGGGTTTGTGCGGCAGTATAGGCGGTGGCTGGATCGTCGCTGGCAAAGAAAGGACTTTGCGGTACCGCTGCAGAGTCGGTATGACAATTTGCACAGTAAGTGGTTAACAGCGGATAGACCGTGGTTTCAAACAGGCTTGTATCGAGCGGGAAGTTTTTGCTGTCGCCTGGATCTTGCAGGGGTGGCGCCTCCAATTCGACTTCTTTGGCTCCGCCTTGAACACCACCGGCCCAGTTTTCAATGTAAGACTGGATGATGTCGCCACAAGCGGCATCGCTTGATAACCAGCAGTTGTGTCCGCTGCGTACATTGGTGACCAGTAATGAACTGCCAGGGTCAGCAAGGTCTACGACCGTATTGGCGGCAACATAGGCCAGATTCACATCGTCCGAGCGTACAAAGCGCGGTTCTTGATCCTGATTGTGACAGCTGCCGCAACGGTTGTTTGGCACCAGGTTATCCCAGACATTGAGCTTGAATGCCTGCACATCTGGAGTTACTGGCGCTGGACCGGAATAATTACTGACATCAGGGGTGATCGTTACCGGGTTTTCCGAGGTCGCGGCACCACTGCCACTGCCGCAGGCGTACAGCAAGGTGCTAACGCTGATGAGGCTAAGAGTTCGTAGCATGGAGAAATAGTGCTTATACATTCGCTTATGCTCCTATGTACCCATGCAGTAAACGGCAGATTCAGCAAACGTACGTCGCAGACTGTATCCGTTTGATTGTAATGAAGAAGTCATCAGCTCTACCTGGTTGCGGTCCGCGTTGTCCTGGGGTGGCCGTAGACAGACATTTTCGAACACCTTGGTGACCTGACATTGTGCAAATGCTTGGGAATTGGCTAATTCGCGGCCAAACGATTTTGCGCCGGAGCCGGTCGCTGGCAAACTTTCATCCCACCCCAGCAGTTTGTTGCGGCCATTGCGCCAGTAATTCGCCCAGACGTCGTCCGGGGTGATGTAACCTTGTTCGAAGTTCAGGTTATTGTTGAAATACTTCTCCTCTACGCGCGTACCGGTAACCGGGTCGTTCTGACCCACATCGTTGTAATTGATCCGACCATTGAGCGCATCAGGATCATTGACGGCGTCGTATTCGTAGTCGTAGTACGCCAATGCCTGGGTTAGCGGGTCCATGCCTGAGTGGCAGCCAATGCAGCTGTTTAGAAAGACCCGGCTATCTCCTCCGGGGCTGCGGGAAACGTCTTGACGGATATGGTCCGGCACCCTTGTTACGTCCTGAAGTTGTTCCATGTCAAGACACAGATGGTTGAGCATGGTGAAGCGAAACATGGCCCGATTGGTGCCGTCGATAAAGAATGCTTTGGCAGCAGAGCGTGAGGTAATGACACCGGCTGTCGCGTATTCGGGCAGACCGGTAACGCCTGACTGGCTGGTTAACTGCAGATTAGCTTGCAGGTCTGCGCCTTGCGCTTCCAAGGCCTCATAGTGATCATTGGATGTCGTAGAGTAGGCCGGCACGCCGCTGCCGATATATAGAATGTCGCCGCTTAGAATTTCACGGAAGTCGATGTTGTCCCGCACCACGCCGATGATGGTAGCCGTGTAGTCGTCCAGAGGCACAAATACGCTGCGGTCGCGATTGGTCCAGGGTGCGGCGAAGTTCTTCAGCGTGACCCGATAAAACTCCGGGTCGTTGGTTGCTATCATTGCAGCCGCCAACGGCTCACCATCGTCGATCTCTATGCGCATCTCGTTGAGCGTAAAGCTATCAGGCGGCACCCCGGCGATGCGGTCGTGTATACGCTTGGCCTGATCTGTTGAGTCCGCAACAGCTTGTGTTGGTGAGACCAGCATCACGCTCAACGCGAGTATCAATGCAGCTGTCGCTGGTAGCGTTAACGGTACGAAAAACCTCATGAATTGTTCCTCAACTTTGCGTCTAGCACGAATTCACTGATCGAATACAGGCGCTAATTGACCCTCTAATCCCTAAGGGTTTACGAACTGCATAGAATCCTGAAAAGTCGCCGACAAAACTGAGAACCAGTCTGCTATTCACAGTATTAGCGAATTATGACGTCATCTAACTAGCCTTCTTCTGGAGGCCTTCAATTTGGGGCTGATGTGAACTGGTAGGCATCGAGCAACCAGTGCGTTGTGAAAAAATAGCGCACAACATATTTTCCTGCAGCGTGACAAACCTGACAGGTCAACACCAGGAGCTCAGCAGAGTGATCGCCAAATTGGCATGCATTAAAAAATTCGCGCCTCAAACTATGTTCCGGAGCGCCGCTCGAGCATTGGTAGCTGCCTGGGTGGTGCTGACGTTGCTCGGTTGTGGCAGCGGCAGTGGCTCGGGGAGTTCGGCTTTGGGAGGCGGCCAGTCTGTCGACCCCGTAGTCGTGGATTTCCCTATAGCCTATGTCAGACGTCCTTTGTTGTTTGACGTTGATGGCAATTTGCTGACCAGTGGGGTGCGTCGCCCAACGGATTTTTTTGCCGGTGCTGAAATTTTCCTGCGTGACAGGGCGTCGCCGAGTGCCAGTGAGCGGTCCCTGGCGTTGGGCGTATTCCCGGATGACGTAGATGGCAATCCGCCACTATATGATGTGAAGGACCTGGCTGTATCGTTTGCTGGCGATCAGTTGGTGTTTGCTATGCGCGCGCCGTTCGATCCGGACCTGGATGATGACGAGCAAGCGACATGGAACATCTGGTTGTATGACCTGCCAACAGATATTTTAAGCCGCGTGATAGGGTCAGATATCGTCGCAGAAGATGGCGACGACGTGGCGCCGCAATTCCTGCCGGATGGACGCATGGTTTTTTCCTCCACCCGGCAAAGACTTTCCAAGGCGATCCTGCTGGATGAAGGCAAGCCACAATTCTCCGCACTGGATGAAGACCGCCGCGCAGAAGCATTGACGTTGCATGTGATGAATCCGGATGGCAGCGACATACAACAGATTACCTATAATGCGAGTTCGGATCTCGATCCAACAGTGATGAGTGACGGACGCGTGGTCTACGCCCGATGGGACAATGTGGCGGGACGAGATCGTATCAGTTTGTACCGAGTTAACCCCGATGGCACAGAGCTCGAACTGCTATACGGTGTACACAGCCATGACACCGGGCCGAACGGTCAGAGTGTCGAATTTGTCGAGCCGATAGAACTGCCAGATGGGCGCTTGTTGGTGATGTTGCGTCCCCCTGGCGCACAAAGCCGCTTTGGTGCACTGCCGGTGGCGATTGATGTGGCTAATTATGTGGAGCACGACCAACCCACATTCGTAAATGCAGGGCTCCTCCCGGACGCGCAGGAGATTCTCATTCCTGGTGATTTGAGCCTTGATGAATCAGTGCCGGCCCGACAAGGCCGCTATGCGCATATTGCGCCATTGTTCGATGGTACCGGACGTCTGATTGTGTCCTGGAGCCAGTGCCGGTTGCTCGATACCACCAGTGATCCATTAGACCCGCTCATTGTGCCCTGCACGGATGAAAACATAGCCGATAGTAACTTCATCGAAGCCGATCCCTTGTACGGGGTGTGGATGAATGATGTTGTTGAGGCGACCCAGCAACCGATCGTGGTTGGTGAAGAAGGGATTGCGTTTTCTGAGGTGGTGGTGATGGAGAATCGCGTCAGCCCGCCAGTGATTCTGGACAAAACTTCCGGCATCGATCTGGATCCCGATCTGGTCAGTGAATCTGTTGGTGTGATTCACATCCGCAGTGTTTACGACTTTTTCGGCGAAGCCGTTGATTTTGCCGGCCTGCCCGTCGATCTAACCGTGCTGGCAGATCCTGCGATGACCCTGGCGGCTGACCGCCAGGCGCGTTTTCTGCGCATTGTTAAATCGGTGTCGATACCGGATGAAGACATCCGGGATTTTGATGCAACTGCATTTGGACGATCTCAGGCACAACTCATGCGCGAGATTATCGGCTATGTGCCGATTGAGCCGGATGGTTCGGTGAAAGTAAGGGTGCCGGCTAACATCGCTTTCTGGGTGGATGTGCTGGACGTCAACGGTCGTCGCATAAATCCGCGACATAATAACTGGATGCAGGTGCGTCCGGGCGAGGAAATGGAGTGCAATGGCTGCCATACGCCTCTAAGTGAGTTGCCACATGGTCGGCGGGATGCCGAAGCGCCCAGCGTGAATTTGGGTGCACCGGTAGATGGTTCGCCGTTTCCGAATACCGAGTCAGCGCTATTTGCAGATGCAGGCGAAACCATGGCCGAGGTGTTGACCCGTATCAATGGCATACCCGAACCGGATGTGGATATACGCTTTGAGGACGTCTGGACCGACCCGAGCGTGCGCGCCAAAGATGTGTCCATTGCCTACAACTATTCAGATCTGTCCACGTTGGTGCCGGTGGATCCCGGTTGCGTTACCAATTGGACCGCCGCGTGCCGCATCGCCATCCATTACCCGGACCATATTCATCCGCTTTGGTCGGTAGATCGCCGGGTTTTTGACGTGGACGGCGTCACCGTGTTGCGTGATGACACTTGCACCAGTTGCCATAGCAACCTCGACAGTGCCGGCGCTGCGATGTTGCCTGTGGCCCAGTTGGACTTAGCGGATGGTGCCAGTGCGGATGAAGCCGATCACCTGAAGAGCTACCGCGAATTGCTGTTCGACGACAGTGAACAGGAAGTAGTCAACGGTGCCCTGCAGGATGTTCTGGTGCAAGCGACGGATGCCAACGGCAATCTGGTATTTGAGACGGATGTTAATGGTGATTTGGTATTGGACCCGGTTACCGGCCAACCGATCCCGGTCATGGTGCCGGTCAATGTTCAGCCATCGCTGAATGTTGCTGGCGCCTTGACGAGTCCTCGATTCTTTTCTCGTTTCAACACTGGCGGCACTCATATAGACCGTTTATCTGCCGCAGAGCTGAAGTTGATCTCGGAATGGATCGACATTGGTGGGCAATACTACAACGACCCATTCGTGGCACCACCCTAGCCAAGCACGCAGCCGCAAAAGGAATTACGGCCTCTCATGGACAAAACAAGAAGCGCACATTCGATAACAAAGACACTCCTGATGGTGTTACAGCTTTTGCTGGTCTTTATCGCTACCCCGGCACATGCCTGGTCGCTGTTTGAGAAATACCAACCCAGTGTATTGGTTTCCGATCCATATATTGAGTTGCGTACAGGGCCAGGTCGCGGTTACCCCATTTTTTACGTGGCCGGGCAGGGCGATGAAATTTCCATTCTTAAGCGCAGAACCGACTGGTTCAAAGTCAAGACGCCACGCGACAAACAAGGGTGGGTGCATATCAGTAACCTGCAACACACCCTGGATCTCGACGGTGGCGATATCGATTTTGGTGTATTGGGCTTAAACGATTTCAGTCAACGTCGTTGGGAAATGGGTTTCAACGGCGGCGACTTCAACGGCGCGAGTTCGTTGACCGGCTATATCGGCTATGCAGTGACGCCCAACATTACGTTGCAATTGGAAGGTACCCAGATACTGGGGGAATTTTCCGATGGTGTGATGGTTTCCGCAAATATTCTGATGTACCCGTTTCCAAAGTGGCGTCTGTCACCTTATTTCACAATTGGCACGGGCATAATCAAAACATCGCCGCAGACCACCATTGTGGCGGCGGAAGATAGGACGGATGAAATTGCTCACGCTGGCATAGGGGCTAACCTTTATCTCAGCGATCGCTTCATGCTGCGCATGGAATATAAGCGCCACACAGTGTTTACGAGTCGGGATGACAACGAAGAGATAGATCAATGGAAAGCAGGCTTCAGCATATTTTTCTAGAACCCCTGAGACCCTTACTGACGTTAGCGCTGCTGTGCTCGTGCATGCTGCCCGCATGGGGCACGGAACTGGCTGAGCTCGAACTGGAGCCCTTGATGGTACGTGAACCGGAACGCCGTGCTGTGGAGATTGATGCGCTGGATAGTGAAGATTTCGAGATAGGGATTCTCGGCGGCATTCTACATGTCGATGATTTCGGTTCCGATGGTCTCACAGGCTTTCGGGTTGCCTACCATGTGACTGAAGATTTCTTTGTCGAAGGTGTTTATGGCCAATCAAAACTCGGCGAGACGAGTTTTGAGCGTCTTAGCGGCGGCGCTCGGTTGCTGACAGACGATGAACGCGATCTGACTTACTACAACGTTTCGCTTGGCTGGAATGTATTCCCTGGTGAGACTTTCATCGCCGGACGGTGGGCTTTCAAAGGTGGTTTATATGTCATTGCGGGTGCCGGCAGCACTGAGTTTGGCGGTGATGACAGATTCACCATCAATGCCGGGGTCGGTTATCGCCTGATCGCTACCGACTGGCTGGCGATACACATCGATGTGCGTGACCACTACTGGGAATCCGACTTGTTGGGCACCATGGAAGGCAAGCACAACATTGAGCTCAGCGGCGGGCTCACCTACTTCTTCTAGGGGTTTGAGATGCACCGAATATCAAGAAGTATCGCCGGCTTGGTTTGCGTTATAGCCGCCTTGTCAGTCGGCGGTTGCAGCAGCTTTGAACTGAAGCCCTGGGTCAGTCCCTTTGAACGCAATAATCTGGCTGACCCGATCATGAGCTTCAACCGCGATCCTGTCGCGTCTGCGTATTTGCATCATGTGTACCAGGCTCGCGAAGGCGCGCGTGGTGCAGAGGGTGGATCTGGTGGTGGCTGTGGATGTAACTAGTCAGAGGCTTCCTAAGTCATCCCGTTTGTGTCTAGCCAAGGCCGGCGTCGTCTGGCTGTTGTTTGCCTGTGTTGGTGCGAACGCTGCGATATTGCCGGAAGATCGGACTGATGTGATGTACCACGGTTACGACGGTGGTGGTTTGCAGGTGCAAGGTCCTTCGGTGCTGGTGCGTAAGGGTTACAAAGATAAAGTGTCGGTGTGGGCAAATTACTATGTCGATATGATCACCAGCGCATCGATCGATGTGGTCTCGACCGCGAGTGAATATACCGAAGAACGTGAAGAGAAAAGTATCGGCATAGATTATCTGCACGGTAAAACCTTTATGGGTTTGTCGTATACCAACTCGGAGGAGTCTGATTATTCGGCAGACTCAGTGAGGTTTGGTATCAGTCAGGATTTTTTTGGTGATTTGACTACCTTGGGTATCAGCTATGGGCGCGGTGCGGACACGGTGCGACGTAACGGTGATCTGAATTTCGAGGAAGAAATCGATCGCCAGACCTACCGCGTTGATCTGTCCCAGATCGTCACCAAGAACATGCTCATGAGCTTTAACTATGAAAGTGTCACGGACGAAGGCTTTTTAAACAATCCATATCGCCAGGTTCGTTATCTTGATGCTGATGAGGCCCGCGGTTATGGCTATGAGCTGGAGATTTACCCGCGTACCCGGACCAGTTCTGCTCAGGCAGTGCGGGCAATGTACTTCCTGCCTTACCGTGCAGCGTTAAAGCTCGAATACCGGCATTATTCAGATTCCTGGGGGATTTCCGCCTTCAATGCAGAAGTGAGTTATACCCATCCCATTGAAGGCTACGGCCTGATTGTGGAACTGAAGTACCGTTACTATGATCAGAGCGCCGCAGATTTTTATAGTGATCTGTTTCCACGCTCCAATGCGCAGAATTTCGTCGCTCGGGACAAAGAGCTGGCCGCCTTCCAGACGCATACATTTGGCGCAGGTGTGAGCTACGAGTTTGAAATGGACTGGATGCCGGGTTTCAAGCGCGGTTCAGTCAACCTGTATGTCGACTATATCGATTTTCAATATGATGATTTTCGTGATGTCACCGCGATAAATTTTGCGCCAGGTACAGAGCCACTGTATGGTTTCAATTCGACGGTGTTGAGATTTTTCGTGTCGTTTTACTACTAACACGGCGAACCCTACCTACTTTCGGCCTATATATTTCTTTTTTGCCGTCATTTGATATGAAGATGCGCCATTTGGGCATCTCAAACGATTGGCAATATATAGCCAACTCCTTATAATCTGCGCGGTCTCGCACCGGGACCTTTTCTGTCAGTGCGGCCTTTCGCTGGATCTTTCGAATTTGCAACAAGACTTACCCATATACGTCGGAGCCTGGCTCGATGTATCGCCAAAAATTGAGTACGCATGATAAAAATTAAGCGCGGCTTAGACCTACCTATCTCCGGCCAGCCGGAACAAAGCATTAGTGAAGGTGTGAAGATCCGCAACGTCGCTATTCTGGGCCCGGATTATCCGGGTATGAAACCAACCATGGCGGTGGCTCAAGGCGATCAAGTTGAGAAAGGTCAGATCCTCTTCAGCTGTAAAAAAACTGACGGTGTTGTCTACACCTCGCCGCTAGCCGGAACCGTCTCTGCAATCCACCGCGGCGCCAAGAGAGTGCTGCAATCTGTCGTAATCGAAGTTGGTGAAGGTGGTGAAAGGACCTTCACTTCTTACGATGTCGAGCAGATAGGCGATCTTGCGCGTAACCGCGTGGTTGAACAGCTGATTGCGAGCGGTACCTGGACAGCCTTGCGCACCCGGCCCTATGCGAAAGTGCCAGATCCAGCCACGTCGCCACACTCAATATTTGTCACCGCCATGGACACTAATCCACTGGCGGCGGACCCCGACCTAGTGCTTAACGAGTATCCGCATGAGTTTTCAGTCGGACTTGATTTGTTGGCAAAACTTACCGACGGCTCGGTACATGTGTGTCATGGGCCAGGCAAATATCTGCCAACCGGTCGTGATGCCAAGCTGACCTCTCATGAATTCACCGGTCCTCATCCTGCTGGACTGGCAGGTACGCATATTCATTTCTTAGATCCGGTCAGCAGTGGCAAAACGGTTTGGTACGTGAACTATCAAGAGGTCATAGCGATCGGGCATTTGTTTCTGACCGGCACGATCATGAGCGAACGAATTGTATCCCTGGCCGGTCCTGGCGCCATAAAGCCCCGTCTGATACGCACTGTATTAGGGGCCAATCTCGAAGAATTAACCGCGGGTGAGTTGGTAGACACGCATCAGCGTGTTATATCCGGTTCGATTCTGGCTGGACATACTGCTTTTGGCGCCATGTCCTTTCTCGGCAGATATCATCAGCAGGTCAGTGTCTTACCTGAAGACCGGCAACGGCGATTGTTCGGTTATTTATATCCCGGTATGCAGCGCCACTCTGTTTTTCCCGCGTTTGTATCCAAGTGGCTGGGCGAGAAGCGCATTAATTTTTCGACCACCACCAACGGTAGCCCGCGTGCCATGGTGCCGATAGGTACCTACGATGCGGTGATGCCACTGGACATCCTGGCAACCCAGCTTCTGCGCAGTCTATTGGTTGGCGATATTGAAACTGCCATCGCGCTGGGGTGCCTGGAACTGGACGAAGAAGATATCGCGTTGTGCACCTATGTTTGCCCAGGTAAGTATGAATTCGGACCGGTATTACGCCATATATTGACCCAGATCGAGAAGGAAGGTTAAGCGGTGAATCTACGTTCCTTTATGGATGGTCTGGCACCGCACTTTGAGCGGGGCGGTAGATTTGAACGGTTGTTCCCGGCCTACGAGGCGATCGATACGGCGCTTTATACCCCTGGCACAACGACTGCCGGACCCTCTCATGTGCGCGACGGCTTGGACCTGAAACGCATCATGATGACGGTTTGGATGTGTGCCTGGGTTCCCGCCATCGTCGGCAGTTATTTTGTTGGCCTGCAGGCCAACGAAGCCATGCAGGCAGCGGGCTTGACGGCGATCGAGGGTTGGCACGGCTGGTTCCTCAACCCAGTGTTGAGCTATGACCCGAATAACATGATCGACTGCCTGGTGCATGGGTTGGCATATTTCATACCCCTATATATGGTCGTCTTTATGGCGGGTATCGCCTTCGAAATCTGGTTCGCGTCGGTACGAGGCCATGAAGTTAACGAAGGATTCTTCGTTACCTCGATACTGTTCACATTAACGCTGCCGGCAGGCATACCCTTGTGGATGGCAGTTGTCGGCATCATCTTTGGTGTGGTGATCGGCAAGGAAGTTTTTGGTGGCACGGGTAAGAACTTTCTCAACCCAGCGCTCACCGGCCGGGCCTTTCTCTACTTCGCCTATCCTGCTGCCATGTCTGGTGACTCGGTGTGGATCGCCGTCGACGGCGTCAGCCAAGCAACGCCCCTGGGTTTGGCTGCGCAAGGATTAGATCCGGGCATCGACCTGACAGCAGCTTTCCTCGGCATGATGCCCGGCACCATAGGAGGTGAGTCAACCCTCGCCATTCTTGTCGGTGCCTGTGTTTTGCTTGCGACACGCATCGCCTCATGGCGAATCATGTTCGGATGTGTGGTCGGGCTGGTGGGTACGGTTGGACTATTCAATGCGATCGGTTCGACGACAAACCCAATGTTCGATATGGGGCCGCTCCAGCATCTGGTGTTTGGTGGCTTTGCCTTCGGCGCTGTATTTATGGCGACGGATCCTGTTTCTGCTGCGCATACGAATACCGGCAGACTGGTTTACGGCGTTCTCATCGGCTTTATGTGTGCGTTGATACGTGTCCTTAACCCTGCATTTCCTGAAGGCATGATGCTGGCCATTCTGTTTGGCAATTTATTTGCCCCCTTGATCGATAATTTTGTCGTACAGGCAAACATAAAAAGGAGATTGGCACGTGGCTAATGCCGATAAAGTACCGTTTGATAAAGACAGCTTAAGCAATACCTTTCTGGTCGCAGTAGTGATGTGTCTGCTGTGTTCGGTCATCGTGTCGGGTGTGGCGGTTGCGCTCAAGCCTGCTCAGTTGCTCAACAAAGAGCTGGATCGAAAACAAAATATCCTCCGCGCGGCGGGCATGCTGAGCGAAGACAGTGTTGTTGATAATGCAGGGCGTGGTGTCGACGAGTTGTTTGCAGAATTTGAAGTGCGCGTCGTCGACCTGGCCAGCGGTCAGTATCGCGATGATATAGATCCGGCTACCTTCGACCCGGTCAGATCGGCAAAAGACCCGGACGTTTCAATTGCGCTGGCGCCGCAGGATGATCCTGCGACGCTGCGACGTCGCGAGAACGCATCCATCGTTTATATACGACGCCAGCAGGGTCAAATCGACAAGCTGGTATTGCCTGTCCGAGGCTACGGTTTATGGGGGACTTTGTTTGGTTATCTTGCTCTGGACGCCGATTTGCAGACCATCTCCGGTCTTGGCTTCTACCAACACAAAGAAACACCCGGCCTCGGTGGTGAGGTGGACAACCCGGATTGGAAAGCCGGTTGGCCGGGCGTCGCACTATTTGACAGCACAGGTCAGCCCGGCGTACGTCTGGTCAAACGACGCCGTGCAGCATCTGATCCCCGCGCAGCATTTGAGGTCGATGCGTTATCCGGGGCTACATTTACTACCCGGGGCGTGCAGAATTTAGTGAATTTCTGGACCGGCGACATGGGTTTCGGACCCTATATTCAACGGCTGAAAGCCGATCTTGCGGCAGGATAAGGAAACAGCATGTCATCTCAAAAAGACGCCTTAGTAGATCCGATCATCAGCAACAACCCGATCACGCTGCAAGTGCTGGGCATATGTTCGGCGCTTGCCGTGACCATCAGTATGACGCAAACCCTGGTGATGTGTGTTGCGGTCGCTTTCGTCACCACCATGTCGAGTTTTACTGTCTCGCTTGTGCGTAACAGGGTGCCGACAAACATCCGCATTATCGTGCAAATGACCATCATTGCCTCGCTGGTCATTGTTGTTGACCAGGTGCTGCAGGCTGTGGCCTATGACATATCGAAAAGCTTGTCGGTCTTTGTCGGGCTTATCATCACCAATTGCATCGTCATGGGGCGCGCTGAAGCCTACGCCATGCAGAATGGGCCCTGGTTGTCCGCGGTAGATGGCTTCGGCAACTCACTGGGCTACAGCATCATTTTAATCGGCGTTGCCCTGGTTCGCGAACCGCTGGGTGCCGGAACCTTAATGGGTTACGACATCATTCCCACGGTGGGTGATGGTGGCTGGTATTACACCAACGGATTGCTCCTGCTGTCACCGAGCGCATTCTTTATTATTGGCTTTTTCATCTGGGGGATTCGCTCCTGGAAGAAGGAGCAGGTAGAAGAAGTCGAATATGAAATCGCGCCGAATGCGCAGTATCAGGAGGCGATGTAAGCATGGAACATTATCTCAGCCTCTTCGTTCGTGCGGTATTTATCGAAAACATGGCACTGACTTTTTTCTTAGGCATGTGCACGTTTATTGCCATCTCCAAAAAGATCTCTACAGCGATAGGCTTGGGTGTTGCTGTGGTTGTGGTGTTAGCGATCACGGTGCCGGTCAACAATCTTATTTTTAATCACCTGTTGCGCGAGGGTGCCTTGGCGTGGGCAGGGTTTCCGGACGTAGACCTCAGCTTCCTCGGATATCTGTCCTATATCGGTGTTATCGCGGCGATGGTGCAGATTCTGGAGATGGTGCTCGACCGCTATGTGCCGGTACTTTACAACGCCTTAGGCGTGTTTCTGCCCCTGATTACGGTTAACTGCGCCATTTTGGGTGCTTCGTTGATCATGATTGAACAAGATCAAACTTTTGCTGAAAGCGCAGTTTTCGGTCTTGGCGCCGGTGTTGGCTGGGCGCTGGCGATTGCCGCGCTGGCTGGGGTGCGTGAAAGACTCAAGTACAGCGATGTGCCTGAGGGATTGCGCGGTCTGGGTATTACATTTATTTCCGTTGGCTTGTTAAGCCTGTGTTTCATGTCGTTTGGCGGCATCGATATATAGCTGGTTGCTGACCAGAATACTTGGATTCTGGGAGGTACTAGCGAGCGGTGCATGGGCGCACCGCCATTTTCCGTAGGGAAATGCGAGGTTGCGCCGCAACCGACTGAGGGAAATTCGCAGGACGCGAATTTTCGGACAGCAACAAGTTAGGGATTTGTTAAGGATGTTGGATACCACGGTAATTCTCGGCGTTGTGATGTTTACCGTCACCGTGTTGTTTCTGGTGGGCGTGATTTTGTTTGCGCGCTCGCTGCTGGTGAATTCCGGCGAGGTGACGATTTACATAAACCACGATCCAGACAAATCTATAGTGGTACCTGCCGGTGGCAAGTTGTTGAGCACACTTGCCTCTAAAGGTGTTTTCCTGGCCAGTGCTTGTGGTGGTGGTGGCACCTGTGCACAGTGCCGTTGTCGCATCACCGATGGTGGCGGCAGCATACTGTCTACCGAAGAAGGGCATTTTACCCGGGCTGAGATTCGTGACCATTGGCGCTTAAGTTGCCAGGTTGCGGTTAAGCAGGATTTAAAAATTGAGGTGCCGGAAGATGCCATCGGTGTGCAACGATGGGAGTGTGAGGTCACATCAAATCCGAATGTTGCGACATTCATAAAAGAACTCAATCTCAAGTTACCGGAAGGCGAGAACGTTGATTTCAAAGCGGGTGGCTACGTCCAACTGGAAATTTCACCTTACGAAATGCAGTACCGCGAGATAGATGTAGAAGCCCAATACCATGACGACTGGGATCGTTTTTCTGTATGGGACAATGCCAGCCATGTCTATGAGGAGACCATTCGCGCGTATTCCATGGCGAACTACCCGCAAGAAAAAGGCGTTCTCAAGTTCGATATTAGAATTGCCAGCCCGCCGCCGGGTATGGAGGTTCCTGCTGGTAAAATGTCGTCCTATCTTTTCAATCTCAAACCCGGCGATAAGCTGACTGTGTTCGGGCCCTACGGTGATTTTTTTGTCAAAGATACACCTGCAGAAAAAATCTGGATAGGCGGCGGTGCGGGGATGGCCCCGTTGCGTTCGCAGATTTTTGACGAACTTCTGACCAAGCATTCGACCACCAAGATGAGTTATTGGTATGGCGCACGTTCGTTGCGTGAGATGTTTTATACCGAAGAGTTAGACAAGCTGGCTGCTGAGCACGACAACTTTGAGTGGCACGTGGCACTGTCCGACCCGCTGCCGGAAGATGACTTCGACGGGCACATCGGCTTCATCCACCTGGTGGTGCTGGAGAACTATCTGCAAGATCATCCGGCACCTGAGGATTGCGAGTATTACATCTGTGGACCACCGCCAATGACTGCTGCGGTGTTACGAATGTTGGAAGACCTCGGTGTAGAACCGGATAACATTCTGCTCGATGATTTTGGTGGTTAGCCCGCACTGAACTCGCTGCGGCTGACGTTGCTGCCTTTGGTTGTTTCATCCAGCGGATAGATGGGCCGTCGTACATTTTCAAACGTTACCTCGCCATAGTCTGAAGTGCATACGCCACGGCCGGCGCATTCAACAACCTGTTTGGCTAGATCACGAAAGCCGACGCGATAGTGAATGCGGCTCTTGAGCATCAGATAACGCCGCTGGGTCGGTTCCATGCCAAGACTTCGAAAACACTCTGGATCGTAGGGTTCCACGTGACGAGAAATAATAGCGATATCCACACCATTAGCCAATGCCAGAACTGCACAATGTCCCATGTTGATGGTCAAACCTCTGGCCATGGCGACCCGGGCTTTGAATTTGCCATTGGAGAGCAATTTCACTTCTCCCGTCAGCGTCAGCGGTTTGCTTTGCTGTGCCAGGGCCGGCATAGGTAATTTTCCGCCGAGTTCTACAGTAACTTCCGCACCAATACCTGCAGCGGTCATCTGCGCCACCACTTCCGGGTCGTAGAAACCAAATACAGCCACATCCTCTAGACCCGCGTCGAGGATCGCCTGTAGAACTTCGGTAGTGTCCATAGTGCCGCCGGAGGCGGTATTGTCATAATGATCCAGCAGTATGATCGGGCCTTCGCCGGGTCCTTCTGTAGCCGTCTCAGCGATCTGCATGGATTCGGCCAGAGGTGTGACCTCATAAACAAATCGCTCCCGGTCCTGCCAGGCCTGGTCGAGCAGTTCGTTGGCGTATCGTTGCGCGCTGGTGGCATCGCCATCCGTGACGACGACCGCAGATAACCCCGCATCGTGGATGTCTGCGTGAGGAAAGCCGGTAAATAAACTCACCGCGAGACAATCGGCTTGTTCGAGTTGTATCGCGCGCGCCTGCAACGCCTGATTTGGATAGTCATCCGTACCTTGGCGCATAATGTGGGGTAACATCGGGGCGCTGTCCAAATGCATGACGGGCTTGATGCTACCGCTTAACATTTCAAAGAAGATGTTCGCTGCGCGCCGGGCTGTGCCGTCCATATCGATGTGGGGGTAGGTGTGATAACCGGCGAGAACATCACAATTGTTGACCATATCTGCAGTCACGTTGGCGTGCATGTCGAGGGATACAGCAATCGGTAGATCGGGTTGAGCTCTGCGGATGCGCTGCAGAAGTTCGCCTTCGCCGTCATCGAAATCCTTGCTGGCCATGGCGCCGTGCAGATCGAGCAGCAACGCGTCTACCTCACCGGCTAAACCGACGATGGCGTCGCACATGAACTCGAAGGCATCGCTTTCGACCCGTCCACTGGGTGACGCAGCGGCGGCAATACCCATAACGATCTCGGCATCTTGTGCCTCGGCGACTTCGATGTAACCACCCAGGCACGATGCCGTATCGCGATAGACTGCCAACGCAGCACTCCCGGACAGGGGTTCGGCTCTGCCACTACTGAACCGTTCGAGATCGGTGATCACCGGTGAAAAAGTATTGGTTTCGTGGCTCATCATGGCGATGCCGATTTTCATTTTCGTTCCTCCAGGAATACGCAAGTGGGGCAGGCGGCGTCAGCATCCAACTCGTCCGCGGCGGATTGATACTGTGGTGTATCGACACGGGCAATGCGATCGTCACTATGACTTTGCGCGTCGTCCCGAGGAGACTGGGGTCGCATCACCGAGTCTTTCCAGACATCGTCATCGCGCCAGGCATAGACTAAATCGACTATGGTTCCCGGCGCTTCGATGCTGGCAAACGCCTTCAAGGTGTCCTCCATGATGGCCATCTGATTGGCCTTGTCGTTTACCTTGCCTGCGGTGCGACCCAGCGGATAATCGAGATATACGGCGCGTGGAGGGTTCACTGCTGCCGTGATAGAGCGTGCGCTGGACATACTCAAAGTAGGTATGCCGCGACTTTCCAGTTCACGAGCGATCAGTCCAACGGACTGATGACACACGGGTCAGACCGGCACCAGCAAGACAACGTCAACTTCATCGTTTTGCATGCGCTCGGCCAACGCCGGGGCTAACACATCGCGTACTTTACGGGAGGAATAGATGCCACCCATAAAGGTATAGGCGCGTTCATTCACGGACCCGATTAAGCCTTTCTCGGCACAGTCCTGCAGTGTCTGTAGCGGGAATACGACATTTGCATCGGCGCGCGCATCGGTCAGGTCGTAGGCGAAGTGTGTTGCCCGTAACTCATCGGCGGGCGTGTCTGCGACAATCTCCCGATAGCTGAAATCGTCTTTGAAATGGAAGGCGATTTGTCCTTTTCGGTAGATGCCACCCGAGGCGATCAAGCCTACTTTGCACTCGCTCAGAGGTTTGGTCAGCGGTGACCAGGCAGGCGTTGAGTCGCTGTATATCCACTGATAGGCTGGATAGCCCAGGGAATCATATTGTTCCCGGGTGCGTTGAATGTAATCGACGGGTTCGCGCTCGCCCATGTTGTGATCTCCGGTCGCCTCGGGTGGAAAAGGGTAGAATAGGCACCGAAGGTAGCAATCACGGGCCCACCTGGCAACTTGTGCCAAGCGATGGGTCGTTGCAGACTAAAACGCATTGAAACCCAGGAGTCGATCAACATGAGTGAAATCAGCCAACAAAGCAGCGAACTGTTATATGAGGTCGAGGATCACATTGGCGTGATCACCCTGAACCGGCCGGAGGCGATGAATTCTTTGACGTATCAACTCTACGCGGACCTTGAAGACACGGTTCGGGGTAGTGAAGCAAGGGTGCTGGTCATTACCGGTAACGGACGCGCCTTCTGCGCCGGTGATGACATGAAACAGATACTCGGCAACCCACAGCCCGCACCGGCAGAATTCAAAAAGCGCGCCAAAGCAACAGGAGGATTAACACCCGCGGCAGACGCCCTGTTGTACACAGATATACCGGTCATAGCCGCCGTGAATGGTCCTGCTGTGGGATGGGGTATGGAACTCGCACTGATGGCAGACATACGGGTTGCTTCGGTGAACGCTAAATTTGGCGAACTGTTTGTGGTGCGGGGGTTGTGTTGCGATGCGCCGGGTTTGGGCCGGTTGGCTCAATTGGTGGGTCGTGAACGCGCTGCAGAATTACTGTTCACCGGTGAGGTGATCGATGCACAAACAGCTAAAGAAATAGGCCTGGTGAGTCGCTGTGTGCCCCATGATGAATTGATGTCGACGGCGCTTGAAATAGCAAGAAAAATTGCTGACAACCCGCCATTGGCAGTGCAGGCTTTGAAAGCCGGGTTACGCCGAACGGTGGATCCGGATTGGCGGGATACCGGCCATTGGGCGATGCAGCAGATCACCCGTCTGCGAGCGACTGAGGATTCTAAAGAGGGGGTTGCCGCATTTTTAGAGAAACGCGCGCCGGTCTTTGTCGGGCGTTAGTCTGGCTTGCCGGTCCAACCCGGACCGTCTTTGTTTGCCAGCTGCCCGTCTATAAACAGGTCGACTTTGTTGGTATAAAAAGAAGCGTAGCCGCCAATTTCTTTACACTCATCATAAGGTGTGAGATAGGCCCAGATAGCATCTTCTATGGTCTGTTCGGGGAGATCTATCGACCAATAACTGGCATGGCCCTTAAACGGGCAATAGGTGTCTGTATCGGTCGATTTGATCAGCGCCGGATCAATGTCTTGCATGGGCATGTACCACACCGGGCGATGCTTGGTTTCGAGAAGGGCTACAGCTCGATTACTGGTCGCCACCACTTGATCACCGACTCTCACGACGAGCTCGGCGCCCAGGGGTTCCATGGTGACTTCGTAGCCGGGATGTTTTTCGAACCCGGGGGCTGGATTGGCCATCGTTATCTACCTAACATGCATTGGGTTGCCATGCTGCACAACATAGGGGGGCGGATGCAAGCGCTAGTCATCGGTGGGACGGGTCCCACCGGGCATTTCATCGTCAATGGTTTGATTGAACGAGGTTTTGCCGTGACCATTCTACATACCGGCAATCACGAAGTTGAAGAGATTCCAGCTTCGGTCGAGCACATCCATACCGACCCTTTTGATCCGCTATTGCTCGGCGCGGCTATTGATGGTCGAAGCTGGGATATCACCATCGCCACCTACGGGCGCTTGCGAAAAGTTGCTGAGATACTTAAGAGTCACACCGGCCGCTTTATGTCTATTGGTGGCGGGCCGGCCTATCGGGGCTACATGAATGCAGCGGCCCTATGGCCTCCCGGGATGATGGTGCCGACGGCAGAAGACGCGCCGAAAACCCGTAGCGAAGAAGAAGACGGCAAAGGCTACCGCGTACTTAAAAGCGAAGAGGTGGTGTTCGCTCACCACCCGGATGCGACGCATTTCCGCTATCCGTATATCTACGGCAAGTATCAGATTGCGCCTCGAGAGTGGCCAATCGTCAAACGCATCCTGGATCAGCGCCAGCACTTTATCTTGCCGGATGATGGCCTGTCGCTGACGCATTTCGGTGGTGCAGCCAATATGGCGCACGCTGTGCTGCTGGCCGTGGATCAGGAAAAACGTTCTCGCGGTCAGATCTACAATTGCGGTGACGACAAGATTCTCAGCCTCAAACAGGTGGTCGAAGTCTGTGCCAGGGCCCTGAACCATAGCTGGGAGTTGGTCTCGATGCCCTATGAGCTTGCGGTGTCGGCGCGGCCTCTGGTGGCGCAGCCATGGACCACTCACAGGGTATTTGACCTGACCAAAATAAAATCTGAACTGGGATATCGTGATGTCGTGGATCCGTTACAAGGCGTTGCCGATGCAGCGCGCTGGTATGCGCAGCACCCAATTGATGAACGTGGCGAGAGGATGTTGCAGGATCCATATGACTATGCGGCGGAAGACCAGTTGATCGAGTCCTGGCAGAGCGCCCTGGCGCAGATCCCGGCAGGGTTGTTTTCCGTCGAACCTGGATATACTGGATCTTATAGCGGTCCCGGCGGAACTACCCGCAAGGCCGAGTGGTAATTGTTAACAAATAGAAGGTGGAGACAACATGGTCGCAGAAGCTAAACTTGTAGGGAAACAACGCTACCGGGAATCGTATGGCCGCTACCTGGAAGATTTTGTCGTAGGAGATGTTTACGAGCACCGACCCGGGCGCACTATCAGCGAGACCGACAACACCTGGTTTACGCTGCTCACCATGAATCAGCACCCGCTGCACTTTGATCACGAGTACGGTCGTAAAACTGAATTTGGCCAGGTGTTGGTAAACTCCTGCCTGACGCTGTCGCTGGTCACCGGCATGTCGGTTTCCGATATTTCGCAAAAGACCGTTGCCAATCTCGGCTGGGATAAGGTCCGCCTTACGGGTCCGGTATTTATTGGCGATACGATTTATGCAGAGTCTAAGGTGCTGAGTATCAGGGAATCTAAATCGCGACCGAATCAGGGTATTGTGACCGTAGAAAGCGTTGGAAAAAAACAGGACGGTACCCAGGTGATCAGTTTTGAACGTGCGATGCTGATCCCGCGTCGTGGTCACGCGGTGGATGACGCGCTGGACTATTAACGGTGAGCGAAGAACAAATAATCCTCGCGACGGTGGATAAATTCCTCGCTAAAGATGTAAAACCGTTTGCCAAAGATCTGGAACTGCGTGACGAATACCCGCATGAGATCGTCGAGAAGATGAAGATTCTGGGCTTGTTTGGCGCCACCATCGCGCCAGCATATGGCGGTCTCGGTTTAACTGCAGGCACTTACGCCAAAATAGTCGAACGGGTTTCGGTTGTGTGGATGTCGATATCGGGCATCTTCAATTCTCACCTCATCATGTGCGCGGCGTTACAGCGCTTTGGCAATGAAGACATCAAAGAAAAGTTTCTTCCGCGCATGGCCACTGGAGAACTGCGCGGTGGTATCGCATTGACCGAGCCGGATTGCGGTACAGACCTGCAGGCGATTCGCACCACGGCAGACCTCAGGGGTGATGAATATGTGATCAACGGCACTAAGCAATGGATCACTAACTCTGTGCAAGGCAACATATTGGCGGTGCTGGTGAAAACAGACCTGCAAGCCGACCCCCGTCATCGGGGCATGAGTCTGCTGATAGTGGAGAAGAATGCCGGGTATCAAGCACATAAGCTGAACAAGCTCGGTTACCGAGGCATCGATACCGGCGAAGTGCTGTTCGACGAGGTTCATGTGCCGATGGAAAATCTGGTCGGTGGGGTTGAAGGCAAAGGTTTACAGCAAATTCTGTCCGGTCTTGCGCTGGGTCGGATAAACGTTGCAGCGCGAGGTGTTGGTGTTGCTCAGGCAGCGCTGTCAGCCAGTTTGAGCTATGCACAGTTAAGACAGACTTTCGGTCAACCGATCGCCCAGCATCAAGCGATCCAGATAAAACTTGCTGACATGGCGACCAAAGTGGAAGCGTCCCGGTTGCTAACTGAGCGGGCGGCGAAGGCTTACGACAGTGGTGAGCGTTGTGACTTGGAAGCGGGTATGGCAAAGCTGTTTGCTACTGAAACCGCAATGGAAAATGCCGCTGAGGCGTTACGAATTCATGGCGCTTACGGATATGCACCGGAAAATGAGGTGGAGCGGTATTACCGAGATGCGCCGCTGTTGGTTATCGGGGAGGGTACTAACGAACTGCAGCGTCTGATTATTGCTCGACAGCTAATCGAGAAAAACCCGATCTAGCCCTAGAGCCAGGCAGCGTAACTCAGCTTGCTGGCCAGGGCTTCGTTAATGATTTGTAACGTGTATTCGGTACAGGCGCCACAGCCGGTGGCGGCACCTAAGTGTGCTTGAATAGAACCCAGGTCTTCAACGCCGTTGGCGACTGCGTCCTTGATGTCCTGGTCTGAGACCGCTTTACAAATACAAACGTACATTAGCTCATGTGCGACGATTGGCTTGATGCTATTCTAAATGCAAATCATTCTCGATATCAATAGTTTTATGTGTGCAATTCAGTTTAGCTAATGATAATAATTATCGTTATAAATCAATATGTTATGGTATTTGTCTCTTGTGCGGGCTGCCTTCTTGGGGCATTATACGACGCACTTAAGTAAGGATATTGCGGAATGCAATCATTGGACCCCGGCGTCATCGCCCATCTGAATACCGTTTTGAAAAACGAACTGACCGCTATCAATCAGTATTTTTTGCATGCAAAAATACTCAAAGACTGGGGCTTGGCACGTATGGCTGCCCATGAGCAGCATGAATCGGTCGATGAGATGAAACATGCGGATGTTCTGATTGAACGGATCCTGTTTCTGGAGGGGCTGCCAAATATGCAGGATCTTGGCAAGCTGATGATTGGACAGAACGTTGAAGAAATCGTCGCTGCAGATCTGCAGTTAGAAATGGTAGCGCTGCCCGACTTACGAGAAGGCATCGCATTTTGTGAACAGACCGGTGACTACGTCAGTCGTGATTTACTGCGGGAGATTCTCGATTCCGAAGAAGAACATGTCGATTGGCTCGAAACGCAACGAGATCTCATCGCAAAAACCGGCGTACAAAACTACATTCAGACGCAAATCGGCGAAGAGTAAACTGGTGAAATTGAGATTGCGCGGGGATACCTTGCGATTGCGACTGACTCAAGGCGAAGTGGATCAGATCGGGGCGGGTGAGTCGGTGTTAGAACATACCCGTTTCCCCGATGGCTCGGTGTTCAGCTACACCTTGGTGCCCGGTACGCAAACTCTGGCAACTATTGCTGCCACCGAGCAGGGTCAGCAGATACGCATTGAAGTGGCTGTTGCGCAAGCAAAAGCCTGGGCAAATTCTACTCAGGTCGGCCTGGGCGGAGAAGATCCATTGCGCATTGGTTCGCTGGAAGTGTTGATTGAAAAAGATTTCGATTGTGTTGACCCGCGCGAGGGCGACGACGATTTAGACACCTTTCCTAACCCGAATACTGCCGGTCACGGCAACAACGAGCAGGCAGGCTGATAAACCGGCTTGTTAAGGCAGGTCTTCGGGTCGGTTGACGTTCTTAAAACCCGCGACGTTGTCGAATTTTGCCTGTTGTAGCTTTATCGTGGCAAGCCATCGATGGACTTCGAACCTGCCACTACGCAGATAAGTGCGCAAACTGTTGAGGGTCGTTTCTTCTACCCGCAAAAGAAGGTGCAGGTGTTGTTGCCGCAAGCCATCATGGGCGACCACATTGCTGGTTTCACTTTCTTCTTTTGGGCCTGCTTCAGGGCTGGCGTCGAGCATGGTTTGCCACCAGTTTGAGGGTAGATCTGGTGTATCTCCTGGTGATACCAGCAACCAATCGGTTGTCGCAACCTTTAGACCGCCGAATACGCCGAGCAATGGACCGCTGAATTCATGCCCGGCCTCGGCTGCCTCGGCTGCCTCGGCATCGGTTATCACTTGCCCGTAGACTGCGTAACTGGTCAGATTGCGATTGGCACTGATCAACTTTGGCATGGCTGCGGGTACTGAGCCCAGTACATGCTGCAACATGGGTTTACCGTGCCAGTCCAGCAGCGGTTTATCGACGCCACCCATGCGCTGACCAGCGCCGCCGCAGAGGACCAACAAGGAAGTGTTTTGAATGGTTGGGTGCAAGGCATTTACGCGAGTTAAAAAAGTAGCCTACCATCCGAGAGTCACTTTTGGTTCAATGTCACAAAGACTGTAATGAAAATAGGAAGGAGAGGAGCATGCGAAGAGTAGTAATTGGTGCATTGGTGATGATGATCTTCAGTTGTGCAACACCCAACGGTGCAGGTACGAGTGAGGTCGCAAGCGATAGTACGAGACCGACAGCAGATGTTGCCCGTGACGCAGGTCGCAAGCCGTTTGCGGTACTGGATTTTTTAGGTGTTGAGGCAGGTATGACGACGCTGGATGTGCTGGCTTCGGGTGGGTATTACACCGAGGTACTTGCTCAGGTAGTCGGTGACGATGGCATTGTTTATGCGCAAAATTTTGCCATGGCACTGCGATTTGGCAAAGGTCGCAACGACAGGGCCCTGACTGACAGGTTGGCCTTTAACCGATTGCCGAACGTCCGCCGCTTAGATCGGGAGTTCGATGACCTCGGTTTAGTGCGTGGTAGTGTAGACGTAGCCATCACCGCACTGAATTTTCACGATATATACAACAACAGCCCGGAAGCGGCACAAGCTGTTTTGCAAGTGATGTTTGGCGTCCTCAAACCCGGTGGCGTACTGGGTATTATTGATCACGTCGGCAAGGCGGATGCGGACAACGCCAAGTTGCATCGCATGGATCCTGCGCTCGCGATTGCGGCTGCTGAAGCTGCCGGATTTGTTGTCGAATCCAGTGACTTGCTGGCGAATTCTGCAGATGACCACAGTCAAGGGCCATTCACGCCTGGATTGCGCGGCAACACAGATCGTTTTGTATTGAAACTGACTAAGCCTGAATAGGAGACCGTCATGGCATTACCCCAAGATATCTCGCCGGTTAACAGCGAGCTGATGGATACGTTGGTTGAAGCGTCAAAAATGGAATGGATGCAAACCGAAGAAAAGGCTTTTATGAAAATCCTTTTTACCGGCTCCGAAGGCGGCACCTGGGCGGTGTTGCTGAAATGGCTGAAAGGTTACGTAGCGGAACCGCACAAACATCTGAGCGGTTCTCATACCTTTATTCTCAAAGGCAAACTGCAGGTGCGCGACGGGGTTCTTAACGCGGGTGACTACGTTTATGAACCCAATGGCATGTTGCATGGTGCGACCACTGCACTCGAAGACACGGAATATCTGTTCATCTCCAATGGCCCGGTGTTATTTTTCGACGACGACAAATTCACCAGCTACCTGGGTTGGGAAGAACTACGACGCATGCAGCAGGCCCAGGCAGAGAAGGTTTCTGCTGGATAAAACAAACTGGTAGAAAGTAGCTAAGGGAATCCTTGAGTTAACGAGGAAATTGGGATCAGAGTAAAGTGCCGGAGTAAAAGTACTCTGGCACTTTACTCTGACCCCAATTTTCCTTTAAGGCGTTCCGTTCTTACAGTTTAGTTCAGCGTATTGCTAAGGCGCTCGACCGCAGCAGCATAATCTTCCATGAAATCGTAGACAACGGTGCGCGCGCTCATCGTTGTGTTCATCAAGCCGACGCCTTGACCGACCCAGTAGGTTGCCAGGTTCTTGGCGGCCGGGTCGCCGGCTTCTGCCAGTTTGTCAATTTTGCGCAGGGCGGGTTCACTGACCAGGCTTTGCAGTGGCATGGGCAGTGGTGCAGGTGCTTCATCGGCTTGCCAGGCATCGGTCCATTGTGAGCGAAGCTGACGGGTGTATTTACCGGTACGGCTCTTTGACCGCACAGTTTGTCGTGAGTTGGCGGCCAGCATTTTCTCTTTTACTGCCGGGTTCGTCTCTGCCTCGTTGGTGGTCAGCCAGACCGAGCCGGTCCAGGCGCCCTCGGCACCCATGGCCATGCAGGCAGCCATTTGTCTGCCGGTAACGATGCCACCGGCCGCCAGCACGGAGACGTCGGGGAAGTCTGTTATCGCCTCCAACACTTCCGGAACAAGTACCAGCGTCGAGACTTCGCCGCAATGACCGCCTGCTTCGGTACCGGAAACGATGAGTACATCGACACCTGTTTCGCAGTGCTTGATAGCGTGTTCTTTGGCGCCAGTCAGAGCGCCGACCAGCACGTTTTCTTCACGCGCGCGGTCCAACATGAATCGGGGCGGCACGCCCAGGGCGTTGACGATTAGTTTGATCGGATGGGCGAAGGATGCGTCCAGCAACGCCATAGCGCCGGATTCGCGCATATTGTCACCGTAGCCTGCCCGGGGTTTCTGCCAGAGGTCTTTTGTATCGATGCCGCTTTGCGCCAGGATCGACTCGACATAGGCTTTGTGTTCCGGTGGAATGCGCGCCTCGATTTCTTCCGGGCTTAAGTTGCTGGATTCTTTGTTGTCGAGGCTGTTCGGCACGATGATGTCGACGCCGTAGGATTTGCCGTCGATATGCTCATCGATCCAATCGAGTTCAATCTCCAGACTCTCCTGCGTGTGTCCAGCGGCGCCCAACACACCAAATCCACCAGCCTTACTAACCTCTACGACGACGTCACGACAGTGGCTGAATGCAAATAATGGAAATTCAATATCTAACTGCTCACAAATTTTTGAAATCAAAGTTCTTCCCCAAGCAAACCTAAGCCTCGTAGTATGCCAGTTCTAAAGAGGGGACACCTTAATTGGATATGTTCGATGTATTGGTAGTTGGTGCAGGTAGTGCCGGTTGCGCTATTGCTGCGCGAGTTTCTGAAGACCCGAATTTGCATGTCGGTTTGCTCGAGGCCGGCCCAGACTACGCCACCTTGAGCGAGACCCCCTTTGATCTGATTAACAGTCATAACAATTCTTATCGGGATCACGATTGGGGCTTTGACTACGAACCGACCAATGGCCGTCGAGACCGCTTTCCCAGAGGCCGGGTAGTGGGTGGTTCGAGTGCCGTTAATACCGTCATTGCGCTACGCGGTATGCCGGAGGATTACGATGAGTGGGCTGCTGCCGGTAATGACGGTTGGGCATGGGATGATGTGCTACCTGCATTCAAACGCCTGGAGCGGGACCTGGATTTTCCCGATGCGAGCTATCACGGCGACAGTGGACCGATCAGCATCAGGCGGCACCCCCATGATGAACTGCTGTTGCAGCATCAGGCTTTCCTGGCTAGTGCCGAGACTCTTGGTTACCCGGCTTGTGAAGATGCCAACGAACCCTGGGGCTGGGGAGCAGGGCCGCATCCGATGAATAAACTCGGCCGTTTACGTGTATCTGCTGCGGTTGGATATCTGGCACCGGCGCGAATTCGACCCAACCTGGATATTCTGGCCGAGACCACCGTACGCCGGGTGTTGCTCAAGAACGGCAAGTGCGTGGGGGTAGAAGTGCAGGATGCCGCGGGTCAGGTGAGCGAGATATTTGCCCGCCTGGTGGTGTTGAGTGCAGGTGCATTGATGACGCCCTGCATTTTACTGCGTAGTGGCATTGGTGCCTCTACCGAGCTGGCGGCACTCGGTGTAGATACTGAGGTGGATTTGCCTGGGGTGGGTAAGAATTTATCCGATCATCCCGCGTTGGCGGTCTTGTGCGATGTCACCGATCCGGGCCTGATTGATTTCGATGAGCCGATTATTCAAAGCATTCTGCGCTACACCGCGCCAGGCTCAGACAAACGTAATGACCTGCAGATCGAACAAATCAGCTTTGCTGGCCGTCCAGGTGGGCCGCCTCAGTTTGTCATCGCGCCGGTGCTTGAATATCAATACGGACGCGGTCAGTTGACATTGCACTCCGTTGACGTAGACGCCCAACCCAATGTTGCCAACCGCTTCTGTGAAGACTCCCGCGACCGCAAGCGATTAGCCGGGTGTGTGCTCGATACATTACGATTTACACAACAAGGCCCGCTGGCGGAAATGGTTGCAGCGGTGCGTTTCCCTGATCCGGCTAAAGGCCATTCTCTGCCGGACATAGAAAACCTGTGCCGTAAGTTTGCCGGGTCCGGCTATCATCCTTGCGGCACGGCAAAGATGGGCCCGCTGGAAGAGGGTTCGGTGGTGGATGCGCGAGGCAGGGTTCATCAACTTGAACAACTGGTGGTCGCCGATGCTTCGATAATGCCTTCGGTACCACGCGCCAACACCAACCTGACTTGTTTTATGATCGGCGAAAAAATTGGCGAGTGGATACGTACAGAACCAAGTGAGTATGGAATTTGAACATGCATGATCTGGTGTTTCGCAATGTGAATCTATTGGACGGAACCGGCGCTGATCCGGTGTCTGGCGATCTGGCGGTTGCCGATGGACTCATTGTTGCTATCGGTGAAGTGGGTGCTGCGCGGGAGGAAATTGATGGCCAGGGTGCGGTCCTGGCGCCGGGCTTCATAGACACTCATGCCCACGACGATGGGGCGTTTTTCCGGCATCCGGGGATGGAGTTCAAGCTTGCCCAGGGTGTCACCACCGTGGTGAGTGGTAATTGCGGTTTCAGTGCGATACCTGCGGATCCCAGCAAGGACTCGGTGGCCGCAAGTGGTGGCATATTGGCTGGCTTGTCTGGAGACTTTACAGATCTTGATGGCTACTTTGCGGCCGTTCTTGAAGGCAAACCGGCGATCAACAACATGATGCTGGTGGGGCATAATACGGTTCGCTCACTTGTCATGGGAGATAGCAGGGCGGCGCCGGACGCGGCGCAATTGAAGCAGATGCAAGGTCATGTCAGACAAGCCCTGGAGCAGGGTGCCTGCGGATTTTCCAGCGGCCTGATTTATCGTCCGGGGCGTTACAGCGATACGGAAGAAGTGATTGCACTCGCTGCACAGGCAGCACCATTTGATGCCCTGTACACCACCCATATGCGCAATGAAGGGGACGGCCTGCTCGACGCCGTTGATGAAAGCCTGCGCATCGGCGCGCAAAGTGGCGTTCATTTACACATCTCGCATCACAAGGCTGCTGGCAAGAGTAACTGGGGTAAAGTTCGGGCATCTCTGGATAAAGTCGACGCGGCGCGTCAACAAGGCCAAAGAGTCACGCTGGATGTGTACCCCTATACCGCGGGCAGTGGGCGCATGATTGAGTACTTTAATCTTGACCGCGTCAATCTGGAGCTGGCGGAAGTCATTCGCATCGCTTCCTGTCCCGCTTACAGAGATTATGAAGGTCGCATGTTGGTGGACATCGCCGCAGAGCAAGGCCTGGCCCTGGAAGACGCGGTAAAACAGATTCTTACCGCGCCTAAAGGTGACCGGACGATCTGTATACACTTCATCATCGATGAAGCGGATATTGAAACCAATCTCAGCTACCGCGACATGATGGTGGGCTCTGATGGCATTCCGGATTTACGCGGTCGCCCACACCCTCGATTGTTCGGCACCTTCCCACGAGTGCTTGGGCACTATGTTCGTGAGCGCGGAGTGTTGACTCTGGCAGAAGCTGTGCGCCGCATGACTTCTCTATCTGCTCGTACTTTTGGCCTGACCGAACGCGGAGAACTGCGTACCGGCTACCATGCAGATCTGGTGTTGTTCGAACCCGAAGAGATAATCGACAAGGCGACTTATGATGAGCCTAAGCAAGAACCGGCGGGTATACGAGCCGTCGTCGTCAATGGCCAGGTGGCGTACCAGGCCGGTCAGCATACTGGTGTTGGCAGCGGGCAAATGCTGCGCTATCGACGCCGGGCATTTGGCAGTTAGCCCTTGATCTATGGTCTAAAGTCCGCAGACTGCGGAACTTGTTTTTCATTTTTTTTGGAGGGATGGTGATTTGAGCTTTCTCACACGTGAGCGACATGGCCATGTGCTGTTGTTGACTATGTCGAATCCTGATACGCGCAATGCCTTGACCGGTGCTGATCAATTTGAGGACATCGAGGCGGCCTGTACCGAAATAAATGACGACATGTCGGTGCGCGCAGTGGTCCTGACCGGCGAAGGCAGTGCCTTCTGTGCCGGTGGCAATGTCAAAGATATGCGTGACCGTAAAGGCCTGTTTTCGGGTGGTCCGTTCGATCAAGCGGATGCTTATCGTCGCGGCATTCAGCGTATCCCGCGAGCGATACGAGCTCTTAACGTGCCGATCATTGCCGCGGTAAATGGTCCGGCGGTCGGTGCGGGTTGCGACCTGGCGACCATGTGTGACATCAGAATTGCCAGTTCAAAGGCCATGTTTGCCGAGAGTTTTGTCAAATTAGGCATCATTCCTGGTGATGGCGGTGCCTGGTTTCTGCCGCGTGTCGTGGGCTATTCGAATGCCTGCAAAATGGCCTTCAGCGGGGATCCGGTTAAAGCCGATGAAGCTTTACGCATGGGTCTGGTTTCGGAAGTGGTAGCGCCTGAAGATCTAGTTGAGCGGGCATTGACGCTCGCTGGGAGTATCGCCGCTAACCCGCCCCACGCTGTGCGGCTGACCAAGCAGTTGATGCGCGCCAGCGAGAATGCGTCGCTGGATGAGTTGCTGGATATGTCGGCGACCTATCAGGCGGTCTGCCATGCGGAACCCGATCATGCTGAAGCGGTAGCGGCCTTTTTTGAGAAGCGGCCGGGCAACTACCGGGCTGAGTAACAACGTTACCTAACGAGTATAGAAAGGGGAAACTATGTTTAGAACATTTGTAATGTGCCTGGTGTTCATCACCTTTAGTGGCATTGTCTTCGCCAAGCCATTACCGACAGTGAAACCGGCAAAGCAAGGTTTCTCCGCCGAGCGGCTCGAGCGCATCACTCAGATGACTCAGCAGTATGTCGATGAAGGCAAGCTCGCAGGGGCAATCACGATGGTTGCACGGCACGGCAAAATCGTGCATTTCGAAGCGGTTGGCCACCGTGGGGCGGATGATCCGACGCCCTTGAAAAAAGATGATTTGTTTCGCATTTATTCCATGACCAAACCGATTACCGCGGCGGCGGTGATGCAACTTTACGAACAGGGGCAATTTCATCTGAGCGATCCGGTATCGAAGTTTGTACCCGAGCTGAAAAACCTCAAAGTGCTGAACCGAGAAGGCGAGCAGGTACCGGTCGCACGTGAGATGACGATGCAACAATTACTCACCCACACCACGGGACTATCCTACGGTTTCAATCCTACCGGTGACCCGGTAGATAAATTTTATGCAGATGCGAAACTTTGGGCGGCCAAAGATCTCGATGAATTTGCAGCCAAGCTTGGACAGATTCCATTGAAGTTTGATCCTGGAACCCAGTGGCACTATTCCGTAGCGGTAGATGTCACGGGTCTCATCGTGCAACGCATCAGCGGCCAGCCTTTTGATGAGTATTTGGCCGAACATATCTTCGCCCCCTTGGGCATGGTGGATACGTTCTTTGCGGTACCAGCAGATAAGCTTGATCGGTTCTTGCCCAATCATATGATCGACCCGAAGACCAAGAAGCTGGCGCAAATCCCGCAAGGTGGCACAGAGGCAATGCGCGACTATCAGCATGTCACTTTGTTTTCTGGCGGTGGCGGGCTCGTTTCGACAACAATGGATTACATGCGTTTTGCGGAAACAATGCGTAATGGCGGTGAGCTCGATGGAATCCGCATATTGAGTCCAAAAACTGTCAAATATATGGCCACCAACCATCTGCCGGCGAGTATGACCAATGGTGGCTCGGGTGAGCAACCGACCTTGGGCCGACCGCTCCGAGGTTTTGGTTTTGGGCTCGGTTTTGGTCTGGTGACCGACCCTGCGGCCGGTGGTGTCATCGGCAGTGTGGGTGAGTTCAATTGGGGCGGTGCCGCGGGCACAGTGTTCTGGATTGATCCGGTCGAGGATGTGACTGTGGTCGGCATGATTCAACTGATGGGCTCTCCTTATCCGTTCAGAGCGGACCTCAAAGTGGCTACCTATCAGGCCATGACCGACAGCGCAGAGTAGACATGAAGTTTGGCATTAAGACCCCGCCCCAGCACTGTTCCTGGCAGGACATGCTGGACATCTGGCAAGCCACAGATCAGGTTGAGGTGTTTTCCAGTTGCTGGAATTTCGACCATTTTTATCCGTTGGTCGGTGATACCGACGGACCTTGCATGGAGGCCTGGGTGACCTTGGCGGCACTGGCAGCCAATACTCAGCGAGTACGTGTCGGCTGCATGGTTAACGGTGCACCTTACCGCCATCCTGCAGTGACAGCGAACATGGCCGCTTCGTTGGACATTATCTGCAATGGCAGGCTGAATCTTGGCCTCGGTGCCGGTTGGCATGAACAGGAGTGCGAGGCCTATGGCATTGAACTGTTGCCGTTGAAACAGCGCATGGACCGCTTCGAAGAGAGTGTTCAGGTTGTCTGTTCATTGCTGCGTGAAGAGCAAACAGACTTTACTGGCACTTACTACCAGTTGCAGCAAGCGCGGTGTGAACCAAAGCCTGTACAAGCCGGTGGTCCGCCAATCGTGATCGGTGGCGGGGGAGAGAAACGTACGCTGCGGACTGTCGCGTTGTACGCTGATCACTGGAATTTGCCATTTGCATCACCTGAGCAGTTTCAACAGAAATATCAGATTCTGCAGGCGCATTGCGAGCAGGTTGGCCGCAATGTTAAAGATATAGAGTGTTCCGTGCAGATAGCCCTGCCTGCTGACCAGCAACCTGGACAAAGTGCGGAACAGGCTGACGCTTTGCGCGCCGCAGGCGTCGACACGGTCATCTACACCATGCGTAATCCCTATCGAGCGTCCATGATCGAACCCCTGGGCAAGGCGCTTGAGTCGTTGTTGTAAATTATTCGTATCATCGGCAGCCTTTTCATCTAGGACCTTGGCCATCGTCTATTTTAATGAAGGTGCCGGTGACCGCGTCCGAAGCCGGGGATACCAGGTACAGTAAGGTGCTGTCCATCTGCGCCGGATCACAGATACGTTTGCGTGGGAAGGTGGTGCTGAAATCACCGATGCGCTCCAACATGCCGTCCATCATCTCCGAGGCAAAAGCGCCAGGGGCAATCGCGTTGACGTTGATGTTAAAGCGCGCCCATTCCACTGCCAGAGCTTCGGTCATGCGAATAATGCCAGCCTTGGTGATTGAATACAGAGCCGCACCTTGCCCTGCATAGTTGAACGCGCCGACAGATGAAATGTTAACCATGCGGCCGGGCAACTCTGCAGCGATGAGACGCCGTGCGATCTCGCAAGACAGCACATACGGTCCGCGCAGGTTGGTGTCGAACACGTCGTCGATGAGCGCGGTGCTCATTTTGTGCGCGCGTTGGGCATCGGGGATGCCCGCGTTGTTAACTAAAATAGTAATGCAGCCTAGGGTTGCTTCGGCCTTTTCAACACAGGCCATAATGGAGTCGTTGTCACGCATGTCCAGGGCGATAGGTTCAGCCGTCGCGCCTTCGCTGCGAAGCTGTGCAGCCAGTTCTTCCAGACGTTCAACCCGGCGTCCGGTGATCGCCACCTTGGCGCCGCATTTCGCCAAAACCTGGGCAAAGCGTTTACCCAGACCGGACGTGGCTCCCGTCACCAGGGCAACTTGCCCGGAAAGATCGTTGTTAATGTTCGGAAGCGGATAATCTGCCATCGTGCACCTGTCAAAACGCGAATAATGATGTCAGTCTAACAGTTCATGAAATACTAACGCCGCTGCTTATGAATTTAACCCCCGCCCAAGTTGACCAGTATTTCGAGCAAGGTTTTTTGTTGTTGCCTGGGTTGTTTAATCGCGCAGAACTCGAGGGCTACGATCGCCGTTTTATCGAGCTTGTTAACCACCAGGCCAACGAGCAACATGGCCTGAGCGGTGCCATGAAGATCATGCGTGATGTGATGGTGGTAAAGGGCGCAGTGCAACCAGCAAGCCCTTTGCATGCAGTCAACAAACTCCTGTGTTTTGAGGACGACCCTGCCTTGTTTGCTTATACGGGTCAGGCTGCTTTGGTAGGCGCCATTCGTAGCCTGCTCGGTGAGGAAATCTACAGTCTCTCCTCAAACGTTTTTAACAAACCGCCAGGTGTTGATGGACGTCATCCCATGCATCAGGATTTACGTTACTTCAAGCTGACACCGGCCGACAAGATTATTGGCGTCTGGACCGCGATCCTGCCGGCGCTGCGCGAGACAGGTTGCTTAGCTGTCATTCCCGGTTCTCACAAAGGTGGCATGCTGGCGCACGAAAACCCCGATTGGGACTACGTGAATGCTGGTTTTTACGGCATCGTGGAAGTCGATCTCGACAAGCGTGTTCACGTTGAAATGCAGCCCGGCGACACGTTGCTTTTTCATCCTCTGCTCATCCATGGTTCCGGGCGCAATAAAAGTGGTGAATTTCGCCGCGCCATATCTGTGCATTATGCAGCCGCAGATTGTGTGTCACCGAATGCCGACTGGCGCAACAATCCACAAACCCGAAAAATCGTCAATCGAACCACTTGATCGCGCGCATGAGTTCACTGTCGTAGTCTTGTTTATCGTACAGCGCTCGGGGCGCGTCTTCGAGGCGCTGACGCTACCACTATGGCCTCTAAATCTCGTCCTTCGAGTGGTCGTATGGTGGGCCTATCTGTCATCATGACAAGCATAGCTTAGAGACCGACCGTGGCGAAAGATCCGGCAAAATTCAGCGTTAATGCTGCCATCAGTATTGTCATTGCGAACATGATAGGAACCGGCGTTTTCACCAGCTTGGGATTTCAGCTATTAGACATTCGCTCGGCGCCGGTGATCATTTTACTGTGGGTAGTGGGTGGTGTGCTGGCGCTGTGTGGCGCGCTTTGTTATGCGGAACTAGGGGCCGCACTGCCGCGCTCCGGCGGTGAGTACAACTTCCTCGGGCAGATTTACCACCCGGCAGCAGGATTTGTTTCAGGCTGGGTTTCGGTCACCATCGGTTTTGCGGCGCCTACTGCGCTTGCTGCCATTACCTCGGCTACTTATCTGCATGCCGTCTTTCCCGCCATCCCGGTGGTTGCGGTGGCGGCCGTTCTGGTATTGCTTGTCGGGCTGATACATCTGGGCAGCCGCCGCGGCAGCGCGAGTTTTCAACTCATATTTACCAGCATGAAGGTGGTACTCATCATCCTCTTCATAGGCGCGGCATGGTGGCATGTTGAGCGGTTACAACCGCTTAGATGGGTGCCTGGTGACGGCGATCTAAGCCTGGTGGGCAGCGGTGCATTCGCTATCGCATTGATCTACGTAAATTATGCCTACACCGGCTGGAACGCGGCAACTTATCTGGTAGGAGAGGTCGAAGGGGGTGCCCGACATCTACCGCGAATCCTGCTCTTTGGTACAGGGTTGGTTATGGCACTGTATGTGCTGTTGCATCTCATGTTCCTGTCCGTGGCACCGATGAGCGAGTTGGAAGGTAAGATAGAGATTGGCTACATTGTTGCCGATTTTGCCTTTGGCGAGACGGGCTCGCAATTGGTCGGGTTGATGCTGGCGATATTGCTGGTGTCTACGGTAAGCGCCATGGTCATTGCCGGACCTCGCGCGCTGCAGGTTATCGGGCAGGATTTTCATGCTTTACGGTTTTTAGCTTATGAAAACCGGCACGGTATTCCTGCTGCAGCAATTGGTTTTCAAACCGCCATCACGGTGGTGTTGGTTGTCACCGCCACCTTCGACAAAATTCTGGTCTTCGCAAGCTTTACTCTGGCGTTGAATACACTGCTCACGGTGCTGGGTGTAGCCGTACTTCGTCGTCGTAAGCCGAATGCCTCGCCTGGCTTCAAGGTGCCCTGGTATCCTTGGCCAATGCTGATCTATGTGGCGATCACCTTATGGACATTGCTGTTTGTGCTGCGTGAAAGACCTGTCGAAGCATTGGTAGGTGGTGGCTTAATCCTTGCCGGTTGGTTGTTCTACCTGGTATCAAGAGATAGGGTAGCGGGCTGAGAATCATATCCAGGAGAATCACTGTGTCAGACCATCTCATCGAAACATTTGCCGACGGTATTGCCACCCTCACCATGAACCGGCCGCAAGCCCGTAATGCCATGAGTGGCGACATGATGGCGGCGATGCATGAGGCATTGCCGCGCCTGGCGGCGGACAGGAAGGTTCGCTGTGTCGTGCTTACCGGCGCCGGCGGTGCATTTTGCGCTGGCGGTGACGTTAAGGGTTTTGCCTCTGAAGCAGGTGCCGGCAGCGACGATGACAAACCAAGCGGGTTTGACCTTGAGGGTCGGACACATAGCTTACGAACGGGTATGGAACTGTCACGTATTTTACACGAGATGCCTAAGCCGACACTTGCAGCAATCCCGGGGCCTGCTGCAGGCGCTGGGTTTTCTCTCGCGCTCGCCTGTGATCTGCGTATCGCGGTCGATACCGCCAAGTTGACCACAGCTTTTTCCAAAGTAGGGTTGTCCGGCGACTATGGCGGTTCATTCTTTTTGCCCTACATCGTCGGCCAGGCGAAGGCACGGGAGCTTTATTTCACTGCGGCTATAACATCCGGTAAAGATGCCTTCAAGATGGGCTTGGTCAGTCGGGTGGCCACTGCAGATGAGTACGAGGCGGCGGTTGCTGATTTTGCCGCTGAACTGGCTTCGCTACCCACTGTTGCGGTGGGTTATATGAAGAAGAACCTCAATGCGGCCTATGGTGGTTCGTTGAGTGACACCTTTGATCGGGAGGCTCTGCACATGGTGCGTTGCTTCATGACCGACGATCACAAAGGTGCCGCCATCGCCTTCGTCGAAAAACGAGCGCCCGAATTTAACGGCCGCTAACGATGACCGGTGCCACCCAGGCCTGGAGTTCGCGTTTTGGCTTTCTAATGGCCTCCATCGGTTTTGCCGTAGGTCTGGGTAACATCTGGCGTTTTCCTTATGTGACCGGAGAAAACGGCGGGTCTGCTTTCGTTGTTGTTTACCTGATTTGCGCATTTGGCATCGGCGTACCGATATTGATGGCAGAATTGATGATCGGCCGGCGTGGTGGTCTGACGCCACCGGCGTCGATAAATGCACTAGCGTTGGATAACAATCTTTCGCGCAAGTGGGTGTTGGTCGGCTATCTGAATTTAGCCACCGCCTTTTCTATATTGATCGCCTATGGTGTTGTTGCCGGGTGGGTTTTGTTCTATCTGTTTCAGGCAATTTCCGGCTCTCTGGTGGGTATGGATGCCCAGGCTTCTACGGAACATTTCGAAAACCTGCTAGCGGACGCGCCGATGCTGGCGTTCTGGAGCTTTGTTACCCTGGTCATCGCTGGTGGCATTATCTATGGCGGGGTGGAAAAAGGTATAGAGCGCGCTGTTACTGTAATGATGCCAATGTTGTTTCTACTTTTATTGGCCCTGGTCATTTTCAATATATTCGTTGGTGGCATGGCTGAGGCGATAAATTACTTATTCACCCCGGATTTCTCCAAAGTGAACCCTGGCATGATCCTCGCGGCGGTAGGGCAGGCGTTCTTCAGTATCGGTGTCGCCATGGCCGGTATGATGATGTTCGGGGCCTACTTACCCAAGTCTATTTCCATCGGGCAGAGTGCCATCATTATTGTCGTTGCTGACACCCTGGTCGCCTTGCTGGCGGGTCTGGTCATTTTCCCGATGGTTTTTCACAATGGTTTAGACCCGGCAGCCGGTACCGGTTTAATCTTTGAAACACTGCCGGTGGCGTTTGCGCAAATGCCAGCCGGAAAGCTGGTCAGCATTGTATTTTTTCTGCTGCTTTCGGTGGCCGCCATAACCTCTGTCGTGGGATTGTGTGAACCCCTGGGTGCCTGGCTGGCAGAACGTTTTGGTTGGAATCGTCATCGGGCCTCGGTGGTACTAATAGGCGCCGCTACCGGTGTTGGTCTGATCAGCGTGCTGAGCTATAACCACTGGGCTGAAGTTATGATATTCGGCAGTTCGCTGGGTGTGGTCATGGACTTCGTTCCTAACCAGATTTTCCTGCCTCTCGGCGGCTTGCTTATTGCGCTGTTTGTCGGTTGGTTTGTCAGTAAAGAACATAGTCGAACGGAACTGGCCCTGGAAAATCCAAGCCTGTTTTCGTTGTGGCACAATCTTGTTCGTTTTGTCGTTGTTCCCGCGGTGCTGATTATCTTGGTTAGTGGTGTGGCTGCTTAACTCGTGCGTTTGGCGTATCGAGGTAGTGTCAACAGTTGGGAGTGCGATGAGAACGCACATCTCAATGTGCGTTTCTATGTAGAAAAGCATTGGCAAACCTTGTGTGGGGGCATCGGCGAACTCGGCGTCGAGCCTCAACTTGGTGCCCATGAACTGCTGCAACGGGTTTCGGTACAACATATTCGTTTTTTGCAGGAGTGTCGCCTGGCTGCACCATTGTCTGGTTATATCGGGATTGTTTATGCAGACTCGAGCCACATGGATGTGTTGACCGAGTTGCGCCAGTCATTCACTGATGAACCTGTGAGTGCTTGTATCCATCGCTTTACGGGCCTGGGTGGTGATACAACCGATGATTTACCGCAACACGCCGCTCCCCGGGGTCTGGCGGACCAGGATCTGCCACATACTGCGCTGTTGCTAGCCGAAGCAGAGCGCTACGGATTCAAGACCATCGGCATGGGGGTAATACAAGCCAGCGAGTGTACCACCGATGTGCTGCAAGGCGGTGTCAGCATAGCCCATGTGCATAACTACATGGCTCGACTATCTGATTCCATGCCGCATTTGTGGGGTTTGATGCGTGCGGAGTCCGGCCAACTCGAAGAGCATGAAGGTGGTGCGGTGTTGGAATATCGCATGCGCTATCACCGTCCGCTAAAGATGGGGGAGCGGTTTATTCTGAACTCCGGGTTGAACGCAGTGAGTGCGAAAGTGCAGCGTTTCGCCCACTTGATGTTCAGCAAGGACCAGGGCGATCTATGCGTTTCTGCAGAGGCAGTTGGCGTGCGGATGGATCTGCACGAACGCCGCGCCAAAGTGTTGTCCGATGAGATGCGCGCGCATATGAGCCAGCGGCTGATACGACCCTTGGGCAACACAAAACTAAAACACTGACTCTAAAGAGGTAAGTCGTGGGTATATACGATACTGAGCTCGATCAAAACGATGCGAATTTTACCGCCCTGTCGCCCATTTCCTTTCTGCGCCGGGCAGCGCAGATTTATCCGCAGAAAACGGCAGTCGTTTATGGATCTCGGCAACTGACCTGGCTGCAGGTCTGGCAGCGTAGTGTTGCCGTGGCTCATGCGTTGACAGCGCGCGGTGTGCAGCGTGGAGATACCGTGGCGATACTAAGCGCCAACCTGCCGGAAATGTTCGAGGCACACTTTGCCGTGCCGATGTGCGGTGCGGTGCTTAATGCGATCAACATGCGCCTGGATGCGGCAACGGTGGGATTTATCCTTGGTCACGGTGAAGCCAAGGTCTTTATCGTCGACCAGGAATTCGGCGAGGTCGCCAGCCAGGCGCTGGCGGAATTGGAGGTAGTGCCGCAGCTGATACATATCGAAGACCCTGCCTTTGATGGGGGTAGTTTGATCGGAGAGCATAGTTACGAGGATCTGGTCGCTGAAGGAGGCTCAGCAAGCGCAGTTCCGTTCGATGCAAGAGAATTTCTGCCGCTCCAGGAGTGGGATGCGATCGCATTGAACTACACCTCCGGCACTACCGGTAACCCGAAAGGCGTGGTCTATCATCATCGTGGCGCCTATCTCAATGCTGTGTCGAATGCGCTGACCTGGCATATGGGAGAACACCCTGTGTATTTATGGACGCTGCCTATGTTTCATTGCAACGGCTGGTGCTTTCCCTGGACCTTGGCGGTGAACGCCGGCACCAGTGTGTGCTTGCGTCAAGTGCGTGATGACCTGGTATATCGCGCCATCAGTGATCATCTGGTGACACATTTCTGTGGTGCGCCGGTGGTGCTGAACACACTTTTGAGTGCGCAAGATAAATTGAAACAACTTGTCAAACATGAGGTCAAAGTGATGACGGCGGGGGCGGCGCCGCCCGCCGCAATCATTGAAGGTATGCAGAATATGGGCATCGATGTGACACATGTATACGGTTTAACCGAAACCTATGGTCCGGTGACCTTATGCGCGTGGCGTGGTGATTTGTGGGGCGGGCTCAGTGCAACCGAACAGGCGACGCTGAAGGCTCGGCAAGGCGTGGGCGGACAGATGCTGGAAGGTTTAATGGTTGCTGATGCGGATTCCATGGAGCCTGTGCCACAAGATGGCGAAACCATTGGTGAGATCATGATGCGCGGTAACAACGTGATGAAAGGTTACCTGAAGAACCCTGTCACAACGGCAGAGTCCTTTGCCGGTGGTTGGTTTCATTCAGGCGATCTGGCGGTATGGCATGCAGATGGCTATATCCAGATAAAGGATCGGTCTAAAGACATCATCATCTCCGGCGGGGAAAATATATCCAGCATTGAAGTGGAAGACTTGTTGTTCAAACACCCGGCAGTGCTGGAAGCGGCGGTCGTTGCGAAGACCGATGAGAAGTGGGGGGAGACGCCTTGCGCGTTCGTCACCTTGCGTCCCGGCGCGACCCTGACGGCAGCACAGGTCATCGAGTTCTGTCGTGAAAACCTTGCTCGTTTCAAAGTACCCAAGCATGTGGTCTTTGCAGATCTGCCTAAAACTTCCACCGGCAAAGTACAGAAATATGCTCTGCGGGAAATCGCGGAAAAAATCTAATGCCGAAGCCACTGATATTTGGCCTGGTGCTTGCTGTGTTGTTCATCGGCGCCTTTTTTCTACCTGTCCTCGATACCATCGAGACGACTTTCGCCTGGATCGAGAATAATCGGGCGGTCTCCTGGCTGGCATTTATCGCTTTGTATATTGCCGCTACCGTGCTGCTGCTACCGGGCAGTCTGCTGACCCTGGGAGCAGGGTTCCTGTTTGGTCTGGGCTATGGCTTTGTGATTGTGTCTTTTGCCAGTGTGGTTGGGGCCAGTTGTGCGTTCCTGATCGGGCGTTTTTTCGCGCGCGAAGCGGTGGCTGGCAGATTGGCGGAAATGCCCCGTTTTGCCGCTTTGGATGCTGCGATAGAACAACGTGGCGGGTTGATCGTTTTTCTCACGCGGTTGTCACCGCTATTTCCTTTCAATTTGTTGAACTACGCGCTGGGTTTGACTGCCGTGAAATTCTGGACCTATGTCGGCGTTTCCTGGGTCGGCATGATGCCGGCGACGGTTCTTTACGTCTATCTGGGCTCTATCGCTTCTGATTTGAGTAGCCTGTTCGCTGGTGAAGTGGGTACCTCACCGGTTGGCAACTGGCCGCTGTATGTCGGCCTGCTGGCAACCTTGGTGCTGACTGTGATTATCTCCCGTATCGCTGGCAAAGTGTTGAGGGCGAACCTGGATGCCGCCTCTGTTGGAGATAATGGATGACCTATGCCGGGGCACAGTTCGACCAGACCACGGCGGAGTTACTGAGTCCGGCGGACTATCAGAACCCGACAGCCAAGTCGCGCTACCACCTGGCGGTGGTCGGTGCCGGTCCGGCTGGCTTGATTGCTGCCATCGGCGCTGCTGGTTTAGGGGCCAAAGTAGCGCTCATAGAGCGGCATCGCATGGGTGGTGATTGCTTGAATGTTGGCTGCATACCCTCAAAAGCCTTGCTGGAATATACGGCTGAGCATCCTCAGGCAGAATTTTCCGACGCCTTCGCCTGGTTGCGCGAAGTGCGTGCTGGCATTGCCCCCAATGATTCCGTGGCGCGTTATAGCGAAGCGGGGGTGGATGTCTTCCTGGGCGATGGTTTGTTCAATGAAGCAGGTAAATTAGTCGTAGCGGATCAGGCGCTGAATGCGCGCCGGATTGTCATTTGCACCGGCGCAAGGGCTGATATCCCACCCATTCCCGGGTTGCGCGAAAGTAGTCCTCTGACCAACGAAACGGTTTTTGATTTGACCGCCAAACCGAAGTCCATCGCCATCGTCGGTGCCGGTGCCATAGGTTGTGAACTGGCCTTGGTGTTCGCCCGTTTAGGTGTTGATGTGCATCTGTTTGAACTCGCGCAAAGAGTGTTGCCGCTGGAGATAGAACAAGCCAGCGCCGAGGTCGGTCGAGCCTTGATCGCAGCGGGCGTGCAAATGCATGTTGGGCAGGGTGTTTCCAAGGTGAGTCATTCCACGGCCGGCTACACTGTGCATAATGAGAGCGGCGAGGTTGGCACAGAGCGACTTCTGGTTGCGCTGGGCCGCCGCCCGAATACCGAGGGTCTGGGTCTTGAGCATGCCGGCGTGGAACTCAACGAACGTGGATTTATCCTCACCGACGCCAAGCTGCGGTCTTCGAACAAACATATATATGCTGCCGGTGATTGTACCGCGGCCTTGCAATTCACCCATCATGCGGACGCTCAGGCTCGCGCCATAATACAAAATACCCTGTTCGCACCGACCGCTAAGATCGACAAGCTGATTGTACCGCACTGCACTTATACCAAGCCTGAGGTTGCCTCAGTGGGACCAAGTCCGACGGAATTAGATGCCTCAGGTATAGCCTACGATATGTTCGAGGTCGATTTTTCAGATCTCGACCGCGGTCGTGCGGAAGTCAATGGCAATGGATTTGCCCGGGTCTACACACAAAAAGGCAGTGATAAAATTCTCGCAGCGACCATCGTCGGACATGATGCCGGTGAACAAATTGCACCGATATGCATTCTGATGAGCAGCAAACTCGGGCTTGCAGCGGCTGGCAAAACACTCTTTTCTTATCCAACCCGGTCCGAATATCTGAAACGGCTGGCCGATGCCTATGCCCGCACACGACTGACACCACGAGTTGCGTCACTGTTTAAGCGTTGGCTGAGCCTTACCGCTTAGAGGCCTATGGCGCTGCATAGCACCTGAGTTGGCTGTGTTATCCTTAGGCTTTCCAGCGCCACGAAAAGCCTATGCGATTACAAAACTCTTTAGTCATATCGACCGCAAAGCAGCTCAAGCGAAATCGTCCCTGGACCGTGCTGGGGATGCTCGTCGGCTTTTTGTTTATCTCTGGCTGCGCCCAACCCGAGGAACAAGCGCAGATTGCTTTTCATCCGTCCACTAATGTGCAAAATTTAATGTTGTGGGTGGTAGACCCGGCTGCCGATGTCTTGTGGGGGTCTGCCGGATTTATATTGACTGTGGAAGGTGAACAGGATCTCCAGCCCACCACGGAAGAAGGCTGGCACGCCGTGCGCAACAACGCGACCACAGTGGCGGAGTCGGGCAATCTACTGATGATGCCGGGATATGCGGTGGACGATGGAGATTGGATGGAATATTCACGTGGCCTGGTCGATGCGGGCATCCGGGCTCGGGAAGCGGCAGACGCTAAGGACGCCGAGGCATTGTTCGAGGCGGGCGCTAAGTTGTACAACGTTTGTGCCGCCTGCCATAACCGCTACATCATCGAAGTGGCAGAAAGCGAATAAATGACGGAAATGGTGGCGCGACCGCGCAGCATCGCCGTTACCTTGGGTGCCAGTATACTGGTGGCCAGCTTCGCCCTGGTGCTGTTCGTGCTGCCTGCGGAATATGGTATCGATCCTACTGGCGTCGGCCAGAAGATGGGCATTACTGGCATGTCTGGGTATTCGGTCAGCGCACTGTCCACCGAACCGGCAAGCTACAGTGAAGACTACATCGAGTTTTTGCTGGCGCCTTTTGAGTCCATAGAATACAAGTACACCCTCGATGCCGGTCAATCCATGGTTTTCAGTTGGACCGCTCAAACTGAGGTGGTGTTCGATTTTCACAGTGAAGAAGCGGGCACCGATCCTGAAGATGCGGTGAGTTTTTCCGTTGGCCGAAGCCGTGCCGATCACGGCACTTATGTGGCGCCATTTGCTGGCATACACGGTTGGTTCTGGGAAAATCGCGGGCAGGATGATGTGACAGTAAAGCTCAAGACCACCGGTTTTTATACGGCGGCGACGACATTCAGTCGTGTTGGTGAGAATACCAAAGCACTTTAATTTCCAGTTACTCGAGTGAGGCAGGTTTACATGGCTGAAAATATTGATCATCTGAGAGCACGTGCAGATGCCACCCAAAACTGGAAGTCATCGCGTCGTCTGCGTATTCCGGTAGACCCTGACCTGGATCCCTATGATATTGATCTGGCTGATCTCAACGTCGCCAATCCGGAGTTGTTCCGGCAACAACTGGTCTATCGCTACTTTCAGCGTCTAAGAGACGAAGCGCCGGTTCACTACTGCGCCCAGAGCCAGTATGGACCGTACTGGTCGATCAGCCGTTATCACGACATCATGGAAGTGGAGAAAAACCATCAGGTCTTTTCTTCATCTTATGAGTTCGGTGGCGTGACCATTACCGGCACGCCGAGTTCCAGCAATGAAATTCCAAATTTCATTTCCATGGATCCGCCGACTCATGACGTTCAGCGCAAGGCTGTGGCGCCGGGGCTGGCACCGCGCAGGCTGCATGAGTTGCGAACGCTGATACGCAGCAGGGCCGGCAACATACTCGATGCTTTGCCGTTGAACGAGACGTTTGATTGGGTTTCAGCGGTATCCGTTGAACTGACTGGACGTATGCTGGCAACCTTGTTCGACATACCCCAGGAAGATCGACACCTGTTAGTCAAATGGTCCAATGCCATCAGCAACGCCGATGATCCTGCCTATGCTTCCTCCGCTGCTGATTTCTATCGGGCGTTAGCGGAAATTGGTGAATACTTTCAAGAAGTATGGGACGAGCGTAAATCTCGATCGGAACCTGGTGATGATCTGATCTCCATGCTGGCCTGGGGCGAGCACACCAAAGATATGGGCAGCAAGCAGATGTTGGGCAATGTCATTCTGCTGCTGGTAGGCGGCAACGACACCACCCGCAATTCGATCAGCGGTGGACTCGCCGCGCTGAATCAGTTCCCTGCGCAGTACGACAAGCTGCGCAGCAACCCCGCTTTAGTCGCTTCGATGGTACCTGAAATTATTCGTTGGCAGACACCCCTGGTGGCGATGCGGCGCACAGCGGTCGAGGATTTTACCTTTCATGGTCAGAATATCGCCAAAGGTGACATGGTGATCATGTGGTATTTATCCGGCAATCGTGACCCGCGGGCGATAGACCAGCCCGATGAGTTCATCATCGACCGTAGCCGGCCGCGGGAACATTTGTCGTTCGGCTTTGGCATCCATCGTTGCCTGGGCAATCGTCTGGCTGAAATGCAGTTGACGATCCTGTGGGAGGAGATTCTAAAGCGCTTTGAGCACATAGAATTGGTCGGCGAACCGGTACGGGCAAGCTCCACGGTATTTCATGCGATCCAGTCGATGCCGGTTAAAATAATCGCTTAGCCGGATTTGAAAACACCGGATTGGATGCGCCCAACCCGGTGATTGTTTGTCAGCCTCAGGCCGCGCGTTCGATCAGCGTGCCGGTGCCTAAGCCACCACCACAGCACATGGCGATCAGGCCATAACGACCGTCGGTGCGGATGAGTTCATGGACCGCCTTGGTGATCAAGAAACAACCGGTTGCACCCAGTGGGTGGCCGAGGGCGATGGCACCACCATTCGGGTTCACTTTATCCATGTCGGCACCGACGGTTTTTGCCCAGGCCAGAACCACCGAGGCGAAGGCTTCATTGACCTCGAAGACATCAACGTCGCCGATCGATATACCGGCTTCGTCGAGTAGTTTTTCCGTTGCTGGAATAGGCCCTTCCAACATCAATACCGGATCGCAACCCACTAAGGTAGACGACCTTAAAGTAGCCAACGGTTTCAGCCCCAGTTCGGCTGCTTTGGTTGCGCTCATCATCAGTACCACCGCTGCGCCGTCGGCGATTTGTGACGAGGTGCCGGCGGTGTGAATGCCATCTTTCCGGGCCACGGGTTTCAGACCAGCCAATGCTTCCAGGCTGGTGTCGCGTGGAATTTCATCAGTAGTGACGGTGACCGTTTCTCCGGTTTTCTGGAAGTCGTCATCCATCACCGGAGCTTCTACCGGGATGATCTGAGTATCGAAGTAACCGCTATCTATTGCCTGTTTGGCGCGTTGCTGAGATTGCAGACCAAATGCGTCTGTGTCCTGGCGCGTCACTTGATATTTTTCCGCCAATCGTTCCGCGGCTTCGAACTGGGAGGTAAACTCATGATGCGCAAAGTAGCTCTTGGATACGGGCTTGCCCATCTTCGGATCGCTGCCGATAGAGTCGGCGCCGATGGATAGCCGGGTCATGTTCTCGACACCGCAAGCCATAACCACGTCGGCGTGACCGGAGGCGAGAATGCTATGTGCCAGGGTGGTAGACTGCTGGGAGGAACCGCACTGGGAATCAATGGTGATACAAGGCGTTGTTTCAGCGCCCCCGTGTGCCAACCACGCTGTTCGTGTGACATTCATGCCCTGGGCACCAAGCTTGTTGATACAACCGCCGATCACCTGGTCGACAACGTCCGAGGCCAGACCGTTGCGCTTCAGCACTTTCATCATGACCTGTCCAAGCACATCTGTTGGGTGTGCACCGCCCAGGCTGCCGTTCTTTTTGCCGACCGGTGAGCGGGCGGCATCTACGATGACCACGTCTTGCATAGTGTTCTCCTAAGTTTATGAATCTGGATCAGGTGCTTGCCAGTCTGTGACCACCGCATCCAATGTTGTTCGTGCCCGTTCCGGCGGTTTTTCTGTCGCCGACCCGATATAAATATATCCGGCTACCCGTTCGTTGTCCTGTAAACCTAAGGCAGCATCGATCACTGGATCGAAAGCGTACCACTCGGTGATCCACTGGCTGGCGTAGCCTAAAAGGTTTGCTGCTACCAGCATGTTCTGACAAGCCGCGCCAACAGATAACTGTTGTTCCCAGACGGGGATCTTAATGCCCTCGGTTATCTGCGCGACAACGGCGATAACCACCGGTGCGCGCAGCAAACGATTGCGCTCCGCTTCAATATTCTGTGGGCGCGCATCTGCGTTTTGTTCTGCGTAACGGGCTGCCAGAAGGTTACCGAATTTTTCACGCGCGCTGCCGTGAAACCTGATAAATCTCCATGGGTGTAGTTTGCCATGGTCTGGCACGCGAATAGCTGCGCTCAAGATGGTTTGCAAATCTTGCGCGCCTGGGCCGGGCCCGCAGAGGTCCATGGCTTTGACAGAGCGACGCTGCAACAACCGGTCTACGGCCTGGTCCAAACGAGAATCTGGGTACACCAGTGATCCTGGAATATATC
>SMVB01232719.1_pt1 | contig 48111 bp, 79 predicted proteins | sample 2456461 | NCBI WGS metagenome assembly SMVB01 (sample SAMN11095934, study PRJNA526329) | marine sediment metagenome | biome: Marine sediment; feature: Surficial sediment; material: Deep marine sediment; isolation source: Hadal surficial sediment | place: Pacific Ocean | collected 2014-05 | depth...
AAGCCGCGACTGATTTCGATGAATTCAACGCCACACTAACCGATACTTTTGGACTGCTTTCTTCCGATGAGGTAAAAGAATTCGGATCATCTTTCGAGCAAGGAGCGTTAGATTTAATTAAGGATTATGGATTTTCAATTGAAGATGTAAACAAGGCTTTATTTGATACCGTATCAGCAGGTATTCCCGCAGCAGATGCGATTGCGTTTATGAACGAATCTGCAAAAACAGCTATTGCAGGAAATACAGATTTAGGGGTAATTGTTGACGGCACTACAAGTATCCTGAATGCTTACGGATTACAGGCTTTAGACGTTGTTGATGGGATAGACAACCTAACACGAGTGCAGGACGCGTTTTTCACGGCTCAAGTTGAGGGTAAAACAAATGTAGCGGAATTAGCCGGGGCAATTGGTGCTATCGCGCCTATCGCGTCTAAAGCTGGTGTTTCATTTCAGGAATTATTATCAGCACAATCAGCACTAACGCTAGGGGGGCTATCTACAGCAGAGGCAACAACATCACTTAAAGGGCTTATTTTCTCATTAGAAAAACCAACAGATTCGGCCGTAGAAGCTATCAAGAGTCTAAATGAAGAATTAGGCTTAAACATCCCGACAAGTATTAGTGAGTTGAAAAAGGTTGGGTTGGGTAAGGCTTTGCGAGATATTAGCATTGCTGCCGAAGAAAATGAAGATGCTATCGCTAAGATTCTACCGAATATAAAGGCGTTAACCGCAGCGAATGCACTGCAAGCGGAAGGGTTAGACAAATACGATGAGATTTTACTTAAAGTAACCGAAGATACAGGCGAAGCTAGTAGCAGATTGCAACAGTTTGAGTTGAAGCAAGAAAGTGCAGCACAAGAAACTAAAAGGCTAAACGGTGAATTAAAAGTAATGTCCATCGAATTAGGGCGTTCGTTAGCACCTGTTTTAAACAGCGTTAAGCAAGCTTTCATCAGTATGGTGAAATTCGTGCAAAGAAACAGTAAGGCATTTAAAGCACTGGTTAAAGTGTTGGTTATTGCCGGAACCGCATTTGCCACGTTTAGGATTACACAAAAGCTTTTCAATAAAGAAAATGGAATTCTAAGCAAAGTTCTTAGGCGTGGTGTCGTATCGCTAAAGTTGTTTCGCAGAAGTATAACGCGAGTGGCGACAGCTTTTAAAATAGCAAAGAACCCAATAAAAGGATTTAGCGCAGCCTTGAAAGCAATTCCTTTTGCTGCAATTCTTTCAGCGGTAGTAACGTTGGTTACGGCATTTGTCCTGTTTAGAGGTGAGGTGGAGCAATTGACCGTAGCCGAGAAAAAGCGAAACAAAGAATTAGAGCGTGAACTCCAATTAATTAAAGAGTTAAAAGTAGCAGAAGATCAGCGCGCGGGACGGGTTGAAGATATCAAGGATGAGGTTGCGGCACGTGAAAAACTAAACGAGCAACAACTCCAAAGTCTTAAAGACAGATTGAAGGAAGAACTTGCTTTAATTGATGAGCAGGAAAGTAAAATTATAGGCGGTGAACAAAGAATTTCGATAAATAAAATACAATTCAACGAAATTGCTCAAGAGAAGATAGACAAGATAGAAAAGGTTGCTGCAAGTTTGCGTAAAGCACAAGCGAATTCAGAAGATGAAAATCAAAAGAAATTCCTTCAAAAGAAAATAGACAGAGAACAGGGAAGGATTGATGAAATTAAGAAAATAGAAAACGAGGCTTTCGAGGTATTACAAAAAGCAGGACAAAAAGAAATTAGTCTAAAAACACAAGCCAAATCCGACAAATTAAAAATAGACAGAGACGCCCTGGTTGTTAGCATATCTCTTGTTGAGGGCGAATTGAATTCCCGTGTTCAATTAGAGGAGGAATCCGGGCGAACCGTTGCAGCAATACGAGCCGATATTGCAGCCGAAAAAGGAAGGATAGAAAAGGCCACCACCAAAGCCGAGGCAGACGAGATAAAAGAACGAATTAAGTTATTGAACATTGAACTTGAAGCCATATTAGGGGCGAATAAAAAGAAGCTTCAAGCAGCAGGAAAAACAGGAACAGACCTTGCGCAAATCGAGCGAGAACTGCGAGACCTTAGAATTGCCCGGCTAAAAGATGGAGAAGAAAAAGAAATCAAATTCATTGAGGCAAAGGCATCGGATAAATTAGCGCGAATTAAAGGCAACGCACAAGTTGAAAAAGATTTACGTATTGAAATAGCTGAAAAACTAGCCGAAGACATACAGGGGGTAAGGGATAAATTTGAAGCCAAGGCAGAAGAAGAAGAAGACAAAAACCGTAAAGAACGAATCGAGATCCTAAGATCAAAAGCAGACGATGAGCGCGAACTTTTGGAGGAAACCGAAAGGGGTAGGCTTGCATTTTTAGACGAGGCATTTGATGCCGAGTTGGAAATGATAGAAGAACGCCAACAGGCGGGGCTTGATATTGAAAGCAACCTTTCCAATCTCCAAGGCATAATAGATGCTCGATTCGAAATGAAAGCCGAAGCCTTGATACGCGAATCAGAAGCTAGATTATTGGCAGAGGGATTCACAGCAGATCAGATTTTAACCATTAATATAAAGTTAGAAAATGACCTTGCAGAATTAGCCAGAGATAAAAATTCTGAGATTGAAAGAATTGAATTAGATCGAATAGCAAAAATAAAACAAGCAGAAGATGATGCCAGAGAAGACAGGCGAAATGCGTTAAATGAAATAGCACAATTTGAGGCTGATTTAGCAACTAAGCGATCAGAAGAACGTGAGGCACTAATTGATAAACAAATATCAGATTCACAAAGTCAACAGGAAGAATTAAAGCGATTGTTTGAGGCTGGAAATGCGGATGCTGCCGATAGTTTAGCAGTTGAAAGAAGGCGCGAGGCAGAACTTGAAGCCAAAAAAATTGAAGAACAAAAGAAGCGGCAAAAGATTGAGGCCGGGCTTGCTGCACTGCAAAGGTTTACACAGGCATCAGAATCAGGCGATGCCCAACCATTAACGACAACAATACGCGACATTACCGCGCTGTTCGCCTTTATTGATTCAATTGGGGCGTTTGAAAAAGGCGGTGAAGTTACAGGCGGGGAGCAAGTTATACGGGTTAATGAAAAGGGGCCGGAGTTTGTAGTTAATGCGCAAGGCACGGCAAAGCACCCCGACATACTCCAAGACATCAACAACGATACTTTCGACCCTAACAATTACTTTAATATTCCTGTCACACAAATGATAGGTGTTCCAAAATCGGCACCATCGGGAACATATATTTTAGAGCAAAAAATAGCAAGTTTGGAAAAAACAACTTCCAGGCTTTTGGTAAATGTTGCGACTGAAATTAAAAACAAGCCATTTTATGCGGGGGGAGATTTTGATGCAAGGAATAAAGCATGGATTGAATCCCAAAGAATGGGCAACAAATTGCACAACACCCATTACCCACTCAGGCCGCTTACTGCTAACGACAAAAACGAAATGATGTGAACAACGTTAGTTTTAAAATAGACGGGCAGCCAAGCGAAGGCGTAAAGGATTGGATTAACACAACCCTTTTAGCCACATGGCCCAACGATAACGTTCAGGCCCAAATATCAACAACGACAATGACGTTTGTTGAAGATGCAGCGGAAAAGCTACGGGCCAACAGAATAGGCGGGGCCAATGGTTCAACTCCGGGGGTGTTTGTTGGGCTGCCATTTGAAATGAATTTAACCGACCCGACAAGCAACTTCTCGGCTTTTAGGGGCAGGATAAGCCAAACGGAAGGATACAAGGAAATAAGCCCGGTAGAAGTAGAAGCCAAAATCATTCGGGACGACAATGTATTCACAATAAACGAACGCGCAAAGGGTACCACGTTTAGCCTGTTGGCGGACGAAGGGTTATTCCCTAACTCAATGTATACGGACGTTCCCTACGTTGTAGAAGACCCCGACAAAGAGTTTATTCAGTTGTTGATGCTGTCTATTTCGGCTTACTTAATGATACAGCAATTAATTCAAACCGCTGATAAAATTGCAAATCAAGTCGTTTCAATTGCGGCAACATTAGGAGGCGGGATAACGGGTTCGCTTGCTGCATTAATCCAAGCGGGTGCCATACTGCTTTTAAATGTTGCTCTCGCGGCCTTACAGGTTATTTACCTTGTTCAGTTGGGCAAAGACATTATCGCGTTCATTATATCCGATGTCCGGTACCACAAAGGCATAAAAATTAGAACCGCGCTCGAGGTAGCTATGACTAAATTCGGCTATGAGTTTGAGGGGTCGATGCCCGAATTGGATTATATTTATCTCCCGTCAAAGGACGCCAAAGGCAACAAGCAAACAGGACAACCAGGGGTAGGCATACCAACAAAGCAACAGGACGTAGGAAAAACGGTCTTTACCATGTTGCAATTAATGGGTAAAATAGGCTATGCTAAAACCGTTGTACTAGGAAATAAATTTCATTTAGAACCACTTATTAATACTGCATTTTGGAATCAGCAAGCCAGTTGGGTTAAACCGGATGTATTAAATGAAACATGGGTTGGGAATTCGGATGAGTTGAAAATGCTCAATAGCCTAAATTTTGCATCCGACCAATCAGATAAATACACAATAAGGCAATACGATGGAACGGGTTTTGATGTTGTAACCACGCACGTATCTGTGACCAACCCTAAAGATGTGGACATAAAAGGCACCGATATAATTGATTTCGGCATTGCAAGGGGGGCGAGAAAGAACGGGCTAACCGACATTGAGTTGGCTGTATTACAAGTTGCTACCGCTATTGACAACGTGGTTAATTTCTTTGGCGGGGATTCTGATTTAGCAAGCGGAATATCTGGACGGGTTGGAATGTTGCGTTTATCGGAGGACACATTTAACACGGCCAAAATAATACCACTAAATGCAGCCGGGAAAATTCCTGCTAATCACCGACAAATATGGAGCTCGGAGTATTTATGGGACACGTACCATGTAGAAAAATCGTTTGTAGACAACGGAAGATCGGGTCAATTTGAATTATATGAGGCAGAAATTCCATTCGGAATGCAAGATTTTTTAACTTTGATTGATTATAATCGGTTTGTATTGCCCACGGGGGAGCAAGGCCGAGTAGATTTTATTGAATGGGAAGTAGGAAAAGACAAAGCAAAAATTAAGTACAGAATACAACGCCCATACGATGCAACATTAAAAGAAACTAAAACAGCAGCATGATAGAAGCAAAAGGGTTAAATGTCGGAAACATATACAATCGCAAGCACGGCAAAGGCCATACAGAAACCATATTTGATGAGGAAATAATTAGTGCAATATTCAACGACACTAGTTCAGAATACGCCCTAAACGACTTTGATACAATCCCATTAACCGAACAACATATACTAGGATTTGGATATGAGGCAATACAGGAATTAGCAACAGATTTAATTGAAAAATCAAAAGTTCCGTTAATTGATAATGTTGCGCTTTTGGTTGATCATTTGCAAACATTGCCAGTACATAAACTCCAAAACTTATACTACGAATTAACAGGAGAAGAATTAAAAAAAAGCGAATAGTGCAATTAAGCAAGCGAGAAATAGAGATTATTGAATTGCGCATGAAAGGGCGCAGCACTAAAAGCATTGCGAAAAAGCTATTTATTAATGAAAGAACCGTTGAAGCACACAACCGAAACATCAAGCAGAAAACAGGGGCTGAAAATACAGCCCAAACAGTTTATATTTACATGACATCAAAACAGTATAAGAAATGAGTTTATCCGATAGCATAGTAAAGCAAACCAATTCAATATTGGAAATGGTAGAGGCGCAGAAAGGGACGTTGCAAGAAACCCACAACGCACTAAATACAGCCCCAAATATTACCCCTAAAATAAAGGATTTGCACGAAGAACTTAAAACCGCGATGACTCAGTCAATGAGCAAAAACAAAAAAGTTGCAGCAAAAGGGCACAAAAGGATACTTGAAATTAAAGCGGAAGTCACATCAATTATAGCTAATCATAAAAAATGAGCCTCATAAATTTAGCACAACCTAGTCAGGATTTAATTCAGCAAACAACTGAACAGGGCGTATTATCTCTAAATGACATTGAAGATCAAATTGTAAATGTGCCGGGCGGAAAGGATTTTTTCAATGTTATTTATGCAAAAATTGGCCGGGCAATGCAGGATAACGACACAGAAGAACAGGCGCAATTGCACGGGGAACTAATCAGGCTTTTAATGGGCAATTACGATTCCATTGAATTAATCACCGCGAGCACGAATATGAAAGTTGGTAAAATTGCCTACTATGTGGACACAACAAGCGGAGATGTACCGTTGAAATTTCCCGACCCGACAACATTTACAGGTGAGTTCTTTATTAAGAAAATAGTAACGCACCAAAACAAAATTGTGCTTTCGGTAGTTACAGGCGAAACAATAGACGATTTATTTGTCTTCAACATAAAAAAAAGGAACGCATCCTTCACATTTAAAAGTGATGGATCTAATTATTTTACACACTAATGAGCTACATACCAGATAAAGAAGCTTTTGGAGTGTACAAACTTTTAGCGCAAGTTGTACCAGCGGTAGCCAACGCGCCCGAGATTGTTTTTAGTCCCAACGCCAACGAAGAGGTTCATATAACACTAGCAAGTTTGGTAAATTATAATAACCAAGACATTGATTTTGTGCTCTATCAAGATGATGACGGAACCACTTATGATGATTCAACAACAATCGGAAAAGGAAGTATTAGCCGGGACGAGACTGGACGGGCGAGTGCTGGAACAATATTTATGAACAACAGCACGGGATCAGTAGGGGTGAAGGTGTCAAATACGAACTGTACAATTACCCTTTGGGGGGTTGTTTACGATTTAAGCTAATGCAAAAATATTTAACGGTAGAAATTAATGATTTTGATGTAAACGACACCAATAGCGTTTCGCTTGAAATTGATTTAAAATCTTGCGAATTAGTAAGTGTTTTTGTTTTTGGAACCGATGGGGAGCACACAACGCATGAATTAATTAACTTTGTTTCGGGCTCTAAAGAAGACGAAACAAGCGGAGATTTTATTAAAGGAACTTTAATCTTAACAGGCGAAGGATTTATAATTTTACCATGCACCGGGTTTTCGTTTTTGAAAATAAAATGCAGCATAGCACAAGGAACAGAAAGCAAGGTTAGAATATTAGTTAATGGATTTAGAAATTTGTAGGAATGCCGCAAGATTTTAACATAGTATCGAGAAAGTTTTATACCCAACTAAAGAACGGGGCTGACTTTACTTTAAACCCAAATGATTTCACGTTAAATCTGGCTTGTAGTATTGGCGAAAGAATGAAGGCAGTATTTGAAGTGGAGGTGTTTAATTCAGCCCACTCTACTTCGGGTTCCGTATTTACGGCCGGAGGCAACTCGGTTTTTAGGCAATCGGGTTCCTTTATAGCTGATAAATTTGATGTTGGTGATACTATTGATGTTATTGATTTGGTGCCAACATACACAGCCTTAGCCACCGGACGGACTATTACAGGTTTCGGCCTGAATGGCGGGGAATTGAAATTCAGCGGATTACCGATATCTTCCGTTACATCGATAAATATGTGGGTACAATATAAAACCCCATTAACGGCATTTGAATTTGATTTCGGGATACTTGAAAACAGCCAACCATTTAATTTTGTTTCAAAAATAGACGGCAGCGACCAAAGGTATCAAGCTGACGGAATAAGCCCCGGCATATTTGGCGGACGAACACCCGCAACCGTTACAGCAACAAGATTAGGCGTCAATCAAAGTTGGGTAACGGGAAACGTTGACGTTAGTTTCGTTTCAGACACCGTAACATTTAACGCATCACCATACACACAAACGTTCAAAATAGAACATGAATTTATCGTTTTGCCGTTCTTTTTGGAGGGCGACCTGCCAACGATTTCAATAGGACAACAACCCGCAATTTTAAGCGGGGCAAACAGTTTGAAATATGAGTTCGATGCAGGGTTTTTAAGGGTGTTCAACAATCAGAACAGTAAAATAAAAGCAAAAGAAAGGAATTATTTTGGGGATGTTGGCGGGTTTGGCGAAAGGTTCAACGGGCTTAATAGTCAGTATTCTATCACAACAATGGAATATTATGAAGATGCCGCATTTCTTAACCCGGTAGATAGTTTACAAGTAAGCGCGGATACATATATAAGAATTGTAATAAACTCAGCGGACTCAACCTTTAACGTAACGAATACTAAGTTTGTATTAAACCATTCTTTTCTCCCTACAACCGTGGAGATGGGGCCGAGTATCGACACCTTTCAAGGAATATGGCGGTTTGACCAAAAACTGCAAACGGCAGGGGCGGCACCCGTAAGCAGTAGCATTATAAAAGACCTTGAAACCACATTTGCCTCCACTTCATCAATGACCATACGGGCGAGGATTAGCTACTCGGTTCAAAATCAACAGATACTAACCAATTTACGGGATTATCTATTGTGGGTTACAATTGAAAACCACCTTTTAACAAACGAAACATCCGACAGAGTGCCTGTTTTGGCCGATGATACCAAATACACGGAATCGCCCGATGTACAGAATTTATTTCTTATCGATGATAAATTTGAAATTCGCAATTGGGCAACCGTTCCACCATTTACCGGAACATCTGACTTTCCGGGATGGAATAGAGATTTAGTACAGTGTTATTTACCGTTCTTTCTTCATCAGGCGATTGGGGCTATTTTGCAAAGCTTATCGGTTAGCCTGGCAGTGTATAACTCAACAACGGGCGACAGCTTTATTTTAGATACTTACACTTTTGATTTGTCGTCACAGGTTATTAATACTCAGGGCGGACTTATTGTCCAGAATTGGAATATTAACACATTAGGCGGCTTTGATTTAGATGTTTCAGACCCCTTAAATATTATCACATTGGCAAACGATAACCTATTTGCTACCGGGTATTCTTACGAAGCGACAATTCCGTTTGTGATTAGGTTTGAAGATTTTATCCCTAATCCAAATGTAGATTCGGTATTTTATGACAATGCAGAACCTAACAACAATCTAAATTTTAAAGCCTCCAATTACTCAGCATTAAACGGATATAACATTGTGTTTTTTGTGGACGCGGTAATATTTAATGGAATTTCGAATACTGCTTATCGTGGAATATCTGCCGATTGCCTGATATTTGATTCTGCACTAGGCGGCACGGGTTGGGTGGTTACTACCATTTATAAAAATCAGTCAGGCGTTGATATAGGGAAAAACCTATTAAACCAAAACGACACCGAAAACACGGTAGTCGAAGCCACATTTACAAAGGCCGGTCACGGCTTACTCGCAATTGATGGTTGGGCCGCAATGCAACCAGAACAAAGCAGCGGGGGGGCAATAAGTTGGATACATACAAGCAAGCCCGGCTCTCCAAATTCGGCACTAATACCATTACCATTATCATCGTTTATCGATGTTACAATAAATGCAAATGATATTATTTTCGAGTTTGAAGTAGACCACACGAAAGTCGTGCCCGGACAAGGTTACGAATTAACGTATAGACTGGCATGATAATTCAGTTTTTAACAAATCTAACACCCGGAAATTTAGAGGAAATTTCCTATACTGAATTATTGGGCAATTTCAGCACACCTACAGTAGATGTCGTTTCTGACGAATGCCTTTCGTGTAAATTTATAGAAGACCAATTTGCCGACACTTCGCCAACAGCCACATCATTCACCAAAGACCAAAAACAGTTTTTAAGGCGTAAAGCATTGGCAAGTGATACAATCGTTATGAAGCTTTTCCTCGATGATGTCGAAGTAGCCACACTGAATACAAACGCATACGGAACATATTTCCCTACAACGGTACCACAACCGCTATATGTGGGGTACTTAGTAGACTGGACTTTAGTGTTTTTAGCGTTTGGCGGGGGCATATACAAGGTAGTAACCGAGGCAACAATACTTTCTAACCTAACAACATCCGATAGTGCCGAATACCGCGTAATGCAATACTCAAGCTATGCCGCTGATGGAAGTGTAAGAATTGATACAATAATGAATTCTAACATTGAAGCCTCAGAATTTAACTATATTGGCTTAAATTGGTTTCAATCGGTTAGGCTGCCGGGCAGGGTTAGCGAAATAGATCCAGACGAAACTTTTGATAGCTATTTAACAACGGTCAGGGATAGGAACGGTTTTCAAATGCAAACAGTTCCGAATTATTCAGTAGATTCAAAATTAATAAGCGGGGATATGTTTAGGTTCTTATCACGGAACAACGTATTAACCGACCAAATATTTATTTCAGATTACAACCAGTGCAACGCGTTTGACTTTAAAGAGGAACCAGTGTTTCCAAAACCAGAAACAAAGATTACAAACTTCGAGGACAATGCAAATGTTGTAGTAAGCCTGAAATTTACACGTAAACGAGAGAATTATTTAGGACGAAAATTTAACTAACTATGTCACAATTAAGCCCACTAGAAAAAATCGTAGCAAAAGAAGGCACGAAAATGATTACCACAACATACGATGCAACAATCGTAGGAGCCAAATTTTACGGCTTTAGAATATTCGCAGGAACAACAATAGACGAACTGCAAGAAGACAACGACAGCGCAACGGATGTAAAAGCCAAATATTCAGCGGCAGCCGCTTTTGCTGGCGATGTACTCATTACAGCAACAGATGGAGCCGGAGAAAACGGCAGATTTAGGAAGCTTACTGTTAGCGGTCAAGCTGTAATTTTATTTGACGAATAATGTACGGATACTCCACAGACGATTTTATCGGATTTGCAGGTTTGGGCATCAGTTATCCAATAGTCGTTCCCTTCGCAACGGATGATCTTGATGATAGTGTGCTTAATCCGTCCATTTGGAAGGAAACCGCCCCTGATGGTATTTTCTCGGAAACAACTTCTTTGATTATTACCAACCCGCACATTAATCCGGGGTTCTCAATTTTCGATAATGAGGTATTTAGTAAATTCGTGCCAATTGACAGCACCGTTACCCCCGTAGCCTATCAACTAGATATTGATTGGACAAACCCAACCAACAACAATTCAAATATTCAGATGTGTTTGCTTTTTGATTTTGACAATTACGCTGCAATAGGCATTAGGAATATGACAGACGGGGCAAAATTGAAGTTATTGGTTAAAAGTGGCGGTTCGTTTGTGTATAATTTCGAAACAACAATACCGAAAGGTCAAAGGTACATGGTTAGCTACAATAATACGGGCACTGAAATTAAGTTTTGGCACGGGTCGGCCACGGGAGATGTGTGGTCTCAAATGGGAACAACTCAGGTTTATTCACTTGCTGGCTTCTTGGTGACAACGTTTACAGGCTCGGATAGTGCTTCATTTACCGGGGGCGACACCGTTTTATTAAACAATTGGAGATTCTTTAAAGAGATACCCACAAACGTACAAGCATGATAAAATACATATCAGACTTTGAAATCATAGACGAAACTATGCGGTTTTTATACGTGTTGGACGGGGTCGTCACTTCCTACGATTGCGCTAAAGACCAAACGAACGGCTACCTTTCACAATCATTTGATACGTGGGATGAAGCAGAAATTTGGTTAATTGATAATATCGTAACTGTTTAAACCATGGACAAAGGAAGCCTTTACTCGGTAATTGTAGCTAACGGAGCAGCATTTATTACATCTGAATTTATGTCTGATGCCTTTAATAAATTTCTATTGGCCGCAATAACAACGTTAGCCGCATTAATTATGAGGGCGGTATGGTCGTACTTTTTCAAAACACCAACCGAAAAGGACAAAGAAGAAATTAAGAGACTGAAAAATGAAATTAAGTCTTTGAAAAAGGATAATTAAACTACCACAAAACAGGAATAACCGAGGCCAACAACCTCGGTTTTTTTGTGCCCAATAAAATAAAACAACCAAACAACTTGCATAATAAATCATAAAGGTTTAGTTTTACCAGTGAACAAAAACAATTAGCCATGAAACATTCAGAAAGACAATTTAAAATTCAAACCCCGTGGAATTCAGAAGTAACCTGTCCAAACATTCAAGATTTAGCCGAAGAGTTTGAAAAAGAAGACCCAGACGAGTTATACAATGCGTTAGCCGAAATAATAGACGAAGTTCTTGATTTAAAACAAGGCGAGTCAATGTATTTTCAGCCTAACCGTGACGATAACAAATCAAAGGGAATTATAACCAGAATTAAATAATTAGATATGAACAATAGCAGAAGAAAACAAATCGACACTATTATAGAAGAATTAGAAACTATTAAAGAGCGAATAGTTGATTTAAACGAAGTAGAACAGGATATATTTGACAATATGCCGGAAGGATTTCAGGAATCCGAAAAGGCGAAACAATTCAGGAGGCGGCAGACGCTTTGTTAGATTCTACTGATGGAATTGATGAGTGTATTGATAAATTAAACGAAGCAAAAGGGGAGTAAAGGCATGAAACTAACCATAATAGACTACGAAATAAAGGACTACCAATGTCTAAACCTGACCGACTTAATGGGCAGCGCATTTTCTGCATTTAGTAGGGCATCGGAATTGCGATGGAGAAAAGGCGAAAGCACCATGCGCGGGTACAAAGATGATTTGTTAATATTTGAGGCCGAGGTGGTTGATTGCAACGAATCCACATTCAAGATTAAAGGCATAATGTATGCGTATAGCAACGGTGAGGAATACATACATGGAAGCTGGAAGGAAAAAGAGGCGGTTGAAGAATAGCCGAAAAAGCGCAAAGCAAACGCGGTTTCATGCGATTTAAGCGCGCGTCACCACAAAACAATACTAAGTAACACCAACACGAAATAAAATGGTAACACCAAAAAAGAAAAATGGCAGAGCATTACACCGGCTCAAAAACGAAATATTTGCAGCTGACCCAATTTGGGGGAACTCGGGAACAAGAACAAGGACTCTTTTAAAAGCGCAGGGAATCAAAAGCCCATCAATAACGGGAATGATTCAGGTTGACAAAAAAACGTGGGTTGTGCCAAAGGAAAAACTCCATACCGATGAACAGAAATTGGAATACATTGATAATGTGAAAGCCATTTATAACGGAAAATAATTTTAAAAAAGCACACCATGAAAACTTTGATTGAAGATTATACCCGAAGATTATCGACTATAACCTCAGAAATAAAGGGTTGCGGATTGGGTGATGAAATTAAAGAGGCAAGGCTTGTCGTAAAGGCGGGATGCTACAGAACATTTATCGCTGAACTTAGAAACAATATTTCTAACAATGTTAAATAATGAGCGATTTACAAACAGAATTAACCGACATAAACACCCTTATTAATTCATACATGGATGAGGCGTACCGATTGGGGCAAGTTGGTTTGCAAGTGCCGCCAGGGGATTTAGCACAACTCCACCAAAGGAAAGCAATAATTGAAAGGGAAATAAAATTGCATGAAAATAGCTAATCATGAACAAGCTATTTAAAGGCGCGCCAAATTGGGTTAAATGGAGGGCAATCGATCAAAACGGAAACCTTTATTACTACGAATCCAGACCTTTTATTGTGGCATTTGTTCCAAATTCATTTACTCACAAAGAGGGCCGGAGTATGTTTGTAAAGAAGTTAAAGCCTCGGATTGATTGGCGGGGTTCAGCAATATTCAGAACACGATACATTAAATAAAAAAGCACCATGGAAAGAAAAAGCACAAAAGTAAAAGAGGCCGAATCGTGGGTTGATGCTTATATTGAATTCAACGGGCACCCCCCAACTTATGACATATTGGCCGAGGGTTTGGGATTAGGGAAAACGGCAACCTATGCAAGATGTGAGAAGTTTAGGAATAAAATGAAATCAGCAGACACGACAAAACTAAGGGCTAACAATTCTACTAAGATTATTTTACAGTTTGTAGTCCCAAACGAAAAATATTCTGAGGTGATGGCTATTGCTGCAAAAATTAACGAGTTTTTAATTAAAACAGAAGCAACATGAAAAGAGAAATCAAATTTAGAGGAAAAACAAAAGGGACAAAAGAATGGGTTTGTGGTGACTTATCAACCGCTCAACTGCCAAATGTTTTTGTGTTTCCTGTTGATGGGTTACATAGCCCCGATTATTACCAAGTTGACCCCGAATCAGTAGGCCAATACATTAACGTAATAGATCAGGAGAAAAACGAGCTTTATTCGGGCGACATTGTTAATGTTTATAATTCAAGAAATAACATTGAAAATGTTGGTTACATAAAGTGGAGTGATTACGAATGTGGTTTCATTATTCATATTGATAAAGTAAGCCGCTCATGGAATCCGAGACCCAGCGATGATGGGTTAATGCTTAAAAGAGTGGGCAACATTATTGACAACCCCGATTTAATTAAAACCAAAGAATCATGAAATACCACGTATTAGACGAACACAACAAAAGCATCGTAACAATCCAAATTTCGGGATCTATTCAAGAAGATGGAAAAGTAAACATCACCATTTCAGCCGAAACCGAATGTGAGGCAGATATTACAGTTTATCACAAAGGCAACCCAATACAAACCGGGGGAGGAAAAAGCTACGTAACAAGTTCGCTAACCTTAACCAAAAATCCCGACACATAATAAAAGCACCAAAATACTTGCACGTTTAATTCAGATAGTTTACTTTAGCAGTGAACGAAAACGATTAGCCATGACAAACCTTAACAGTGAATTAACATTTGAAGAAGCAAAAGAACTTTTTGGATCAGTTGGGATGCAGTACTTAGATAATGCGCACAACAGAAAAATGATGAAATCGGTAATTGACGCGCAATTAGCTAACCTAAGAAAAGCTAAAAACTAAACCACCATGACAAACCCAAACACATTACCCAACGGCTTCGAATTTCTACAAACAGAAGGAACAGTAGCTTTACTGGAAATAGGAGATAAAACAATAGAGGTAGAGCTTCAAACAGTTCCTTTTAAAAAGTACACAGAAGACATTAGAGAGCTTTTTGAAGGTGACGAGTGGATTACCACCCATAATTTCGATGAATGGATTGAAGGCGTTGGAAACTATGATGAAGTGGTTGTGTCTTACCTGAAAGCGAACAGCGATTTATATAAAAATAAAATTGAACTTAATATAGCAGTATAATGAAAAACGGAAAAGAAATACTAAAGGAATTAGAGCAACATTGCAACGAAGAATTGAACTGCTCAACGAGGCTTCGATTTCAGATTACAGAAACAATGCAGAGAATGATTAAAGAGCATGAGGCACTTAAATGTAATATTTCAAGCCTCGTAACAGGTGATTCGAACGCTACTTACAGCAATCACACACATGGCACACGAAAACACCCTACCACCAAATAGAAGACAGTGAAACCCATGTTATACAATACCTAAAAGAGAATCCAGAACTTTACACAACCTTAAAAACAACTTAAATTTATACTATGGCATTAATAACAGATTTACCAACATTTTGGGCGATACTGATGGCGAGTAATAACCTAACACAAAAAGGATTAGGCGATTTATGCAACCGGGATCATACAACCATCTGCAAACTAACGGGCAAAAGAAGCATGAACACAAGCACGCTGAAAACCTTAATGGATGTAATGGGCGAAGATGTTACCTTAGTCCTGAAACACGGGGGAAAAACAACCATATTGAAATTAACAGGGCGGGAAAATATGCACATGAGAACCCTCGAAAAAGTCATGGCCGAAATGGGTGAAGTTATTACCCTAGTATTAAAAAGTGGACACGAGTACACCTTAAAAATCGCCAAATAAAAACAGTATGGGAACAAAGCTAAATAGTGAGTCGTATGCTAAGTTGATTATGGAAGATATTCAGGAACTCAACAAGGCTATGCCCGATGAATCGTTAGAAAGAAAACACATTGAATTTGTGCTTGAATGGACGGTTAAGGAGTTGTACGGGGAAGATAGCGAAGGATTTAAAATGCTTCGAAGAAGGACGTATAAATCAAAACTTGACGGCAGGGAAATCCCAATAGGTTACAGGGCTTGTTTTTGCGGATGCGGTGAAATACTCGGCCCTGATGAATACCAATGTATGACTTCGTGGGTTTCAGACGGAGAAAATATAAAGGAAAAGGCATGATAGCGGTTATAGAAAAGGCGGAGTTCAAAGAAATTGATGTAAACCAGTACGGAACATTTTATCTACACAACATACATTACATCAACACCGATGGCGGTAAAGTTTGCGGGGTTTACAGGTCAAAAAGCAAAGACCAAACTAAATTTGTAGCGGGTGTTGAAGCGGAATTCGTGCAAACAACTCATTTGGATGAATTCCAAGAATCATATTTTATAATACAGCCAATTTCAAATCAAAACAGGTCAAACTTCAACAAACAATTATCAAGGGAACAAAGCAAGTACAGCGGTTTCGCCATGGCATACGCTAAAGATTTAGTTGTGGCGGGTAAGATACCCCTAGAAGCAATGTATTACGAGGCAAAAGAAATGATTGATTGGATGGTTAAGCAGGACAAAGATATTAGCAATGGGTAAATCAACCATGGTTAGGGTAGATTGCGAACAGGGTAGCGAAGCATGGTTTGGGTACAAATGCGGAAGAATTACCGGGACACGCTTTGCCAAGGTTGTTGCAGCCAAAGGATCGGCAACATACAAGGATTTAATCACCGACCTTGCTGCCGAAATAATAACAGGCGAAGTTGAGGAAACGTTCAAAAGCGAACACATGGACAGGGGCAAGGACGTTGAACCAAAAGCCCGGCAAGAATATGAATCGATATTTGAATTGGAAGTTGAAGAAGTTGGTTTCTGTTTACCTGGAAGCAACCTCGACCAATGGGTAGGCATTAGTGTAGACGGTTTAGTGGGGCAAGACGGAGGCGTGGAAATAAAGTGCCCCAAAAAGAAAACTCATATCAACTACATAGAAAACAATAATTTACCCAACGGATACAGATGGCAAGTACAGGGCCAATTACTGTACACGGGCCGCAAATGGTGGGATTTTATGAGTTATTACCCCGGAATGAAACCCTTTATTTATAGGGTGCGACCAGATATTGAAATGCACTCGCAACTCGACAGGGAAATTCGGCTGGCAATAAAGGCCGTCAAAGCAAAAATAAAAATGTATGATAAGTATGATTTCATGCAGCAACCAAAATAAAACCACCAAAATACTTGCGCATTAAATTATAAAAGTTTAGTTTTACCAACGAACTTTAAAACAATTAGCCATGAGAATGACAAAGAAAACTTTAGCCATTGAGATTAATAAGTGTCTTGATAAGACAGAACTGCAATTTGAAGTACTTCCAGAAAACATTTACACCACTCGGTTTACATCCGAACAGTACGAAGGGGGCGCAACAAAGCTTTCGATTCAAGCAACCCACAAAACAAATAGCAATTATAGGAACATAGATATTTATTGTGCCTATACACTCGGTGAATTAACGGAAGAATTAAAGAAGAAGGAAAACAATAAAATAACTATTAAACATCATAGCCACGACCACATTAATGAGCTTTGGATATGGGTAGAGTAGAACAGGACTTAATTGATTTCCCGATTCCACCAAAGGTTCAGGATTTCATTAACTACCACCACGGCAACTTTGAGGTTTACACCCTTTTTAGGAACTATATGTTAGCCATAATCGGCAAAGTAAAAAAGGGACAACCAATAAGCCCCCGGACAATAATTGAGCGCGTCAGGTACAAACTAATGTTAAGGGACGGTCAGTCGAAAAAGTTAAACAACAATTATGTTGCCGGGTATATGCGGTTATTTATTGCAGAATTTCCACACCACCAAAAACTGTTCGAAGTAAGGGGCAGCATATTTGATAATTATTTTCACTATAAAAACGAAATAAACAAATGGAAGATGAGACCGCTTTAGCCACAACTCAGGACGAATTGTTGCTTAATAAATCAGTACGAACACTGCTAGAAGAAAATAGCGGTGAACGAATTGTGTTGCAGGACATTGAAAAAAGTAAAGAATTGATGTCCAATATTGCAAACAAATACAAGAATCTAATCGTAAAAAAGGATAATTTGAAAGCTGGCATAGCAGCCCGTAAACACATCCGAGAGTATCGGTATGCTATTCAAAATCTGGAAAAGCACAACACCAAAACGTTGAATGAAGCCAAGCGACAGGATAAAGATTATTGCGAATCATTAGTGAATATTTTAATGCCAATTGAAATAGCTATTGACAAGCAAATCAAAATTATTGAGGACAAAACCGAAGAGGATAAAAGGCTGAAAAAAGAGGCAGAAGAAAGCCGGGTTAGATTGCTACAGGAGGCAATTGCAACCTTTAGAAATGGGTTTTATCACCACTTCGCCAACTGCAAAACACCTGAACAACTGAAAGAAATAATCGAAACCATTGAAGAATACAAAGCCAAAGTTGAAAAAGGTGATTTTGAAGAACTTGAATTTGATGCAAGGCAACAACTTGAAGAAATTGAAAACAAGTTGCCCGATTTAAGGGAGAAAATTCAACAAGCTGAATTGTGGGCTGAAAAAGAGAAGGTTGATAATATAAAAGAAAGCTTAAACGAGACAATGCACAATATCAGTGAAAGAATCAAAAAGGCAGAAAAGGATTTAAAGTTGGAATCAATTTCTGATGAAATTTCTGGAATAACATACGATTCAATTGAGTTGTCGAGGGAATCGATTCACGGATTAAGCAGCCACATTTCCGACATTAAAAAGAAACTCAGAACAGCCGTAACCATCCGTAAAAAGGAAATAAAACAAGAAGAGGTAGCCGAGGCAAAACAGATTCAAGAAGCAGCAACAGCCAAAACCAAAGCCGCTGATTTAGCCAAAAGGGAAGCAGCATTAAAAGAACGCGAAGACGCTTTGACCCGTTTGGATGAATACAACAAACACGTTGCCACGCTAAAAGAAAAAGGCCAAATCGATATAGATATACTTTCGGGGACAGAAGTTAGCGAGTTGCAGTTGATCGATGTAAAAGCATTGGTTGACGATGTAATTAGAATTGAAAAAGAGCAGCAAACCGCACACGCAAAAAAGGATTTGGCAGCTAAAAAAGAAGCCGTAAAAAAGCAAACGAAAAGCCAATTGGTAATGATAGAATATCATCATAAACAAATTATTGATGTTGTAATTGACGATGGTATCAAAGAGGTTGGGGTAGTTGGCGCATCTTATGCCATGTTTATTGATAGAATAAATGACGCCTATACCGATTTACAGAACGATTTATTTTTTAATAAGGATGAAAACAGTTAAATTTGGATGTCGGTTCGGAGGCCGACTCCCTCCTAACAACGTTCATGGCTGATTGTTTTAGGAGATGCCGGAACGTAGTCACCTGATTGCGTTCCGGTTTATTTCTAAACTCAACCACCATAATTATAAACGAATATCTACGGCCAATAACCGATATGATTGAATAATTTTCCTTATATTGCATACACAATATACAGACCGACCAATGAAACACGAAATTAACCTAGCCCTTACATTCATAATGCTCTCCTTGGTCGGTCTGCTTGTGTTTTGTAGGGGCTTTTTTATTTAAAATCCATGCCTAAAAAAGCCGAAGATAACTTCGTTACACTATACTCCCATAATTCTAAAGTCGGGATCACTAATACCATGCTATACAGTCACAACCAGATAATGAATAATGATTCTATTATCGTTAAATGGGACTCGGAAAAGATTACTATTAAAATTCCTGAAATGGACTATAGAGGGGGCGCTTACACGCCACGCGCTCCAAACAAAAGACCCTCTGGTAAAACGGTTATGATTATTACGGATACTTTACCTTTCGGTAAATTCCTGATAGACGAAGACGAAAGCAACGAAGATCAGGTAGTTGTTTATTTTGAAGATCAAATTAATGGCTGAAAACAAAAAACTAACTGGCTACGAAGTTGAAAAGGCTTTCATTGAATTGGCATTAAAACAGCCGAACCGAAAGCCTATTCATTTTGGCCTGTTTTATTGGATTAGCAGCCTTAACAACCGATTGAATTGGACTGATGAATTTGGGTTGCCAACGGATCACACAATGGAGGTGTTAGGTATTAAGAATTACCGCACGTACAAAGCCACTTTGGTTGATCTCGAAAGTTGGGGAGCAATTGAGGTAATTGAATGGAGTAAAAACCAATACACATCCACAACGGTAAAAATAACCCTTAACAATTGCTCTGGTAAAAAAGTACAAAGCATTGTACAAAGCATTGTACAAAGCACTGCCGAAGCACTACCCAAAGCAATTACCAAAGCAAAGCCAAAGCAAAGCCAAAGCACTGTACAAAGCATTGCCACCATAAACAAACCTACTAACCAACAACCTAGTAACCATAAACCTAAAACAAAAGAAGTAAAAGAAAATATTCTATTTCCTGATGAGAAAAAAGAGATTGAATTGAAATTCGGAAAAAGCCAGTTTTTAGAATTATTCAATAAACTAAAAATGAAAGCGAGGAATTCAAAAAGGAAAACAAGTGCAATTAGTGACAATGCAGAAAAAAACCTAAATAAATTGATCGCAAAGGGAATGAAAAAGCCTGATTTTGAAATAGCGATTAAAGAAATGTTAAAAGCTGATTGGCCGATTCAAACAAAAAACGACAATCCCGAACACGTTTTAATTGAAAAGAACTTTTTTAAGTACCACGCAATTAACGAGCAGCCCGAAAAAGAAGTAGAAATAAAACAAACCCCCGGAGTAGAATGGAAAAAATAAAAATAGCCGAGAAACTTTATGCTGCATACAAGCAGGAAGCCGAAATGTTTATAACGGTAATGCTGGCAAATCCTGCAATGGAAAAGCAGTTGGCCCATTTAGTAAACCATTTTTTTAGGTTACGGACGGACACTGTTATGCCATTTGGAAAAGGAGTTTTGTTGCATGGCAGCGTAGGACAGGGAAAAACGTTTTCATTTGAAGTTGTCAAATCGATGCTTTTCCGTAAACAACTGTCTTCTTTTGTAATGGGCGACACAAAAACAATGTGCAGTGAATTTTCAAACCCGCTGCCAGGTAAAGGAGGCCGGAACGCGCTACTCAAATACATAAACGCGCCTCGGCTTTTAATTGACGAACTTGGCGGGGAGTTTGATTTGGAAGAAAGAAACAAAACAACCCCGCATTATGGCGACAGGCTTTTCGTGGTGCAATACGTGTTAATTGAACGATACGAAAAATGGAGGTCAAACGGATTTATAACCTACGGAACATCAAACCTACCATTTAACCAGTTGGAGGAATTTTATGGCATACGGGCAGCCGACAGAATCATGGAAATGTGCTCAATTTTAAAGCACGAATTCAGTGAAAAAAGCTTTCGAATGACTACCGACAGCCGACAATTAACACTCGAAGAAAAACGGCAGCGCGAACAAGCAAGGTTTAAAACCAAAGAAAAAGCGATTCCAACACAAACCGAACTCGATACCGAAACGGCTGAATGTATGAATTATGAGGCCGAAATGTATCGAAAAACCCCCGAATCATTTAAGCTAAATTCTTACTCGACCGGACATAGTTGGTACCATTTTTTTGAAAGAAACAAATGCACATGGTTAAATAAAAAGGCTTTCGAAAGTAAAAAAGCAGAAGCAAAAGAATTGTTTTTAAAGGAAAAAGACGATAAAAAACTTGCCAACCCTTTCCAACGGGCAACCGAGCCAGAAAATCATAAAATAGAAACCCGAGCCTATTCTTTAATCGCGGTTGATTGCTTTAAAAAACACGCTAAAAAAGGACAGGACTTTGTTAAACTAATACAGTAGTAATTATGGGAAAATATGAATATTTAGTACCAAGAAGCGTTCTATTAAGAGCAGTAAAAACTATAAAGGATTGGCACGACATCAACGAACCTAATCCTAATCCGATAGTGTTCAAGCTATACTACGAAAATTCGCCAGAAATGAAAGAGATTCGAAAAGTATTGGGCGAATATGATGAAATGAAAGATGAAGTTATTGAAGCAACATCTACGGAAACCAACGAACAATTGGTTTGTGGAACTTGTAATGGGGAAGGTGAGTACCTAAACAGACACCCCGAAAACTACGGAATAGTGAAATGTAAATGTAAGAATAAAGGAACCAAAGAAAACACGGAGGTAACATGTTAAAGCACACACAAGGCAACTTCACAGTTGAAACCCACACCGAGTATCAGGACGCCATAGTTTGCAAAAATACAGCGGTTGCATACATTCCAAAACAGCACCCCGATTCTGAGGCTAATACGAAAATGTTCAAAACGGCATCCCGACTATTGTATTTAGCAGCCGGATTGGTTGACGAATTAAATAGTAGACTTACCGAATTACCGGAAAGCACTCACGAAATAATAACCCAAATCGAGGGAATAGTAGATTACAACATAGGCAAAGAACCCGCGCCGCCTTTCTTTTGTAAAGAGGACAAAATTAAATGCAAAAGGCAGTGTCAATGGTGTGTTTTACAAGAACCAAAAGAAACGTCAGTCAAAGATGATAGGTTTTTGTGTGCTGAATGTTTAGGGGTGTTAACATATCGTGGTTCTCTAATTAAATCAAAAGTTGATGAAAAAGTAGACCATACATTTTATTGTAAAGATTCTAACTGCAAGGAATACGAATTACCAAAACTTTACACAGTAAATCCAAAACCACCGAAAACAGGATCACAAATTCAGACACACGAATACGTTGAAATATTGCAATGCACAAAATGTCTTACAACAAAAACAACCATCAAAAACGAAACTTATTATGGTGATAAATATGGCTATGCGCTAGATTCAGAGCCGCAATGCAAATAATTTATACTTAAATTGGTTGGCACTAAAAAGGTGCCAACGAATGCAATTTTACAAAGTCAAGATATTAAAAGGTAAGCGGTTATTTCAGTTTGATTTAAACACACACGAATTCACTGAAATTGACCCAAAGGAGGCAGAGGTAGGATTTGAGAACAGAATGCCTATTTATCGCAGGATTGACGAAAACAACGAAGTATTAATATGTCAAGCGTTGCACCAAAAAAAAGCGGCTGCAAGGTTTTTAAAAATGATACAGAAATGACAAGAAATGAATTTTGCAGTTATCACAGGATTACAGCCATACAGGGCGCGGTGATATTAGATATTGCTAAAAATTATTTTAAAGCCACCGAAAGAGAGGCCACAATACAAATCACAGGCACCATAATTAATGGTGAGGTTGATTTAAACGATGTTTTAATGTCTCTGTTTTTGGCAATGGAGTTAAATGTATTGTTAAGACCGATGTTGCCTGATCTTTTAGCCAGTTTAGTTGTATTGACAAATAAGGGAATACCAGCAAAAGAAGCGATTCAAACACTAATTAATACATTATGGAAACAACAGTAAAAGAAATTGACTCAATTGTAGAATGGTACAGGGAATTACCCTCTGACTTCGTTGGAATAAACGATTTAAAGCACAAGCGGCAACAATTGGCCGGGTTGAGTGATTGGTATGCTACCGTATTGGGGGAAGTTTGTCAAGCAATGCACCACGCAAAATCGAACCACGAACATCTAAAAATGCTGAAGCGCGAAAGATTCGCTAAAACCGTGTCCGATTCAGCAGCAGAAAGATTATCCAGAGTAAACACAATTGAAGAAATGGAAACGTATGAAAAAGCATCCGGATTGTATTGGTCAATGACCAGTAGATTTAAATCAATAGGAAACGTATTAGATGCAATGAAACAACAATTATCACTACTGAAAAAAGAGTACGATGAAGCCGAGGCCATGGACGCAGTAGAAAAAAGGATTTCGATTTTAAGCAGAAAATTGAAAGAAATAGAAGATGCCGTGTGATTACAGCAAGTACCCTCCCGATTGGAAACAAATCAGGCAAAGGATACTAATCAGGGAAAACCATAAGTGTAAATTTTGCGGGGCCGAAAATTATAAGCCACACCCGCAAACCGGGAGCAAGGTTGTTTTAACAATTGCCCATTTAGACCACGATGAAACCAATTGGGAAGTCAAAGATGAAAGGTTGGCCGCGCTTTGTCAAAGGTGCCACATACGTTACGATATACCCGAAAAACGAATCAGACGAAAGGAAAAAAAGATGTTAGAAATGTTTAAAAATGAGCCAGTACGAGTACTTACCTGGAAAGAACCATTTGCAACGCTTATGCTTGCGGGAAAAATTGAAACAAGGACATGGAACACCAATTATAGGGGGTTGGTGCTTATTCATGCAGCGCAAAAAGCGTATACTGAAATGCAAATGATTGGAATCTCAGGAGAACGTCAAACCCAAAACGCTTTAGTAACATTGAACGGGATGGGGGTTAGAGAAAATCCGGGACACATCATTGAAATTGGCCGCTTAGTCGATTGCCGAAAAATGGAAAAAGCCGATGAAGACGCGTGTTTTGTAATGTTCAATGAATCCCTTTACTGCCACATATACGAAGATGTACAACCAATTATTCCTATTCCACACAAAGGAAAACAGGGATGGTGTACAGCTAAACCGGAATTGTTGGAGCAAATTAAACTGAAAAGAAATTAGTATATTACATCAAAATAGATCAGCCATGAAATACAAAGACTTTTTAGAAAGCAAAAAGCATACTATTGGAAATTTTGGATTTAAAGCAAATTATTTTCCAGAAATAGCATTTGATTTTCAGAAGTACATTATTAATAAATCCATTGAAAAGGGAAGGATGGCCGTGTTTGCCGACACTGGATTGGGCAAAACCTTAATTGAATTAGCGATAGCCAAAAACATCATAAACCACACAAATAAAAACGTTTTAATACTTACCCCTTTAGCCGTTGCCTTTCAGTTTATTTTAGAGGCTGAAAAAATAGGCATAGACGATATCGAATACTCAAAAGACGGGAAGTTTACTAAAAAAATAGTTATCTGCAATTATGAAAGATTGCATCTTTTTGATAGCAAAGATTTTGTAGGGGTTATTTTAGATGAAAGTTCTATTCTGAAAAACTTCGATGGTAAAATAAAAGCACAAGTAACGGCATTCGTGAAGAAAATACCGTACAGATTTTTAAGTACAGCAACCCCCTCACCTAACGATTTCATTGAATTAGGTACAAGTTCTGAGGCTTTGGGGTATATGGGGTACATTGATATGCTCGGAAAGTTCTTTAAAAACAATCAAAATTCTGTTGATTCAAATAATAGAAATATAGGCGAAAAGTTCTACCTAAAGCCACATGCAGAAAGGGATTTCTTTGCGTGGGTTAATCAGTGGTCCATCATGGTTAAAATGCCTAGTGATTTAGGCTTTAGCGATGAAAGATACATTCTGCCGGAATTAATTATAAATAAGCATACAGTAGTTAATGAATCTGTAATAGATGTAGGGGGACAGGTGCAGATGTTCAATATAATTGCCAAAAATTTCAATGAAATAAGGCATGAACAAAAACAAACAATAGTCCAAAGATGTGAAAAATCTGTTGAATTAGCGGAGGGTAAAACGTCTGTTTATTGGTGCAATTTAAACGAAGAAAGCAAAAGGTTAAAAGAATTAGATCCCGAAGCTATTGAAATATTGGGAAGCATGTCGATTAATAAAAAAGAGGAAATTTTAGTAGCCTTTGCCAATGGCGAAATAAAAAGAATAATAACAAAAGCTAAAATGACTGGAATGGGGTTGAATTGGCAGCACTGCAACCACTCTGTTTTCTTTCCTACTTTCAGTTATGAGCAGTATTACCAAGCAATTCGAAGGTTTTGGAGGTTCGGGCAAAAAAGAAATGTTGTCATTGATTTGGTAATTTCGGACGGGCAGACAAGAATACTACAAGCCCTACAACAGAAAACACAAAAAGCCATTGAATTGCATAAAAATTTAACCAAAAATGTCAATAGATCATTTGAAGATAAAGTAAAAGAATTCGATAAAACTATAATCAAACCTAATTTTATTTAAAGCCATGAACAGTAAAGTTAAAGATCAAGCACACGAAGACAATTATTCAATGTATTTAGGAGACTGCATGGATGTGCTACCCGAATTAAAATCAGAATCTATTGATTTATCAGTTTATTCTCCTCCTTTTGCCGGGCTATATAATTACTCGAGTTCAGAAAGAGATTTTTCAAACTGCGAAAATAAAGAACAATTTTTAGAGCAGTATGATTTTTTGATAAAGGAAATGGCAAGAGTTACAAAGCCCGGCCGTATTAATGCGGTTCATTGTGCAGATGTATTCGACAATACTTGTAGGCTTTGGGACTTTCCTCACGAGATAATTAAACTACATGAAAAACACGGGTTTGAATATCGAAACCGTATAACCATTTGGAAAGAGCCGTTAAAAGTTCGTATGCGTACAATGGTTCAAAGCCTTATGCATAAATTCATTGTAGAAGATTCTACAAAGTGTTTTACGGCTATGCCGGATTATGTTTTAATTTTCACAAAGAAGGGCGAAAACGAAGTTCCGGTAACACATCCAAACGGATTAAAAAGATATTTTGGGGAGATTCCAATTTTACCGAACATATTAACGGCTTGGAATAATGCAAACAAATCAAGCGTTAACGAGGCGCAGCTTTGGGAATATCTTAACAAAAAATTCAAAGATCACAAAGACCCCAAAACCAACAAACTCAGCCATTACATTTGGCAACGGTATGCGAGCTCTATTTGGGATGACATTAGAATAGATGAAGTATTACCATTTAGAGACAGCAGAGAAGAAGATGACGAAAAGCACGTGCATCCATTACAGTTAGATGTAATCGATAGGATAGTAGAGCTGTATTCAAACAAAAGCGAGGTTGTTTTAACTCCGTTTATGGGTGTTGGCAGTGAGGTTTATAGCCCTGTTTCATTAGGCAGAAAAGCTATAGGAATTGAACTGAAAGACAGCTATTTCAAGCAAGCTAAAATAAACCTAAAATTAGCTGAAAATAGATTCAAAGATGAAGTTCAACAAATGTCACTAATTTAATGCCAAACGAATCCCAATACAAAAAGAACAGAAAGCAGGTAATTGATGAAATGCTTGATGAGCACGGGCATTTATTTTGCCGGAGATGTGATACCATCCAATCGTTTAAATTCCACTGTCACCACATTATTTTCAGGTCGGAGGCGCAATACCATCCAGAACTACACAACAAAAAAAACCTGTTAATAGTGTGCGATACTTGCCACATTGAAAAGTTCCACAACGGAACAACAAAACACGAAACGAGAAAACAATACGTATTAGACCGAAAATTAAACGAGATGTTTAAAGAGGTTGTGTTTTATTTAGATTAAGGGTTGTTTATGTGCTACTTTTTTGGTAGTTTTACGAAAAGCAATTAGCCATGACCTACTCGACACAATATTAAAGATTATGTGGACAAAATTAGAAGTGTATAACGGAGACAGTTTTGTTGGTTCATTTTACAGCAAAGCCACAACTAAACAAACAATAATTTCAGATATAAATATAAAATTCGGTAACAATTGGACTAGATATAATATAGGCAATTAGCACTGAATGATTGTTCTTTAACGTATTGATATTACCCTGCTTTCTAGCGTTGTAGCGCATACGGAAAGACTCTATGTCCCTTGACGTTTGACTTTTATCAAATAGGTCTTGATCAGTCGTGAGTTCAACATACTGCAATAGGTTGACAGGGTAATGATATTAAAATTGCACTAATTGGCGGAATAGCCTAGCGGTGGGCAGCTAACCCATGCAGCTATGCAACGCACGAAAAGGTAGTAGGTACACGTGGGGCGGTATGCAAATGACCAAGAGCAAGGGTTCGATTCCTGAGCCCGTAGAACCAAGCGTGTTGCAGGTATTGAATCCTGTATTAGTGCAACAAGGCGTGTATGGATAATGGCAGACCAGTCAGGAAAGCCCTGATGCTGATAACAAGTAAAGCCGAAAGGATCAATTGCAGCAAGAAAGTTCGAATCTTTCACACGCCACAACCGAATAAAAAGAGAGGGGATGGTACTGAACCTCGACAAATGAGAGTGCCGCCCCCGATGCCGAACGGTGTCGGGGTTTAATTAAAAACTAATTAAGCCATGATAAAATTCAGCAAAAACAATTTTACAAAGGACGAACTGAACGTTCTTTGGCCGTTATACATAGAAATTTATACTCGGTCTTCATTTGAACAATTCCTATTTGATTTTTCACAAATTGACTACTTCAAAAATGAGCGTTGAAACTATACAAGTACAGGGCGAATTGCTTTTCGAATTGAGAAGTAGGCAGGATTGGATAAACAAAGTGCCGGGCATTTTACCAAAGCGCAAGATTCAGGGCGAGGTTTGGTTGTGGGTTGATATAAATGGAAATTCATTCCATCGGGGCGAAGACTTTACCTTTGCCGATAAGCACAACACATTCCCCTGCAAAGTATACAGAATTCAAACACTAACAGATAAACACAAATAACATGGATTTAGAAAACAGGTTTAAATTAATGGAGGACGAAGAAAGAATCGAAGCCCTAACCAACGGATGCGAAACAACAGAAACAATTTCCTATACTCATAAATTCACCGATGAGGAACTAACTGAAAAACGCGTAAAATTGGGTGAAGTTCAAATAAAAATATCCGACAAAGAAGAAGAAAAAGCAGATTTAGTTGCAGCATTTAAAAGAGAAATAGATCCTTTAAAATCAGACCGAGGAGAATTAACCCACAATATCAAACACAAAACAGAACAACTTACCGAAGTTGTATTTTTATTTCCTGACCACAAAGAGGGAATAATGAAGTTTGTAAATCAGAACGGAATTATTGTATTCGAACGCGCATTTTTGCCGGGAGAAAGCCAATTAAACCTACACTCAGGAACAAACGACCAATAGCCATGTATTTAATATTCGACACCGAAACAAACAGCAACCGCATCCGGAGCATTGATAAAATAGCGGATGAACTCGACAAATGGCCCCGCATTACTCAACTATCGTGGCAATTGTACAACAGCGAACAAATACTAATCCACGAACGCGATTATTTTATTAAGCCGGACGGGTGGACAATACCAACAGACGACCCATTTTTCATCGATAACAAAATGTCAACTGAAAAATGTGAAGAACACGGGTTTCCTATTGACCAAGTTTTGGCCGAATTTATAACAACAATGGTATTAGCTGATTTTTTAATAGCCCATAACGAACGATTTGACCGCGTAATGGTGAAGTCCGAATTATTCAGGTTAGGCCAAAAAGACCCACTAAACGAATACAAATGGCCCGAAATGATTTGCACAATGAAACAGGGAAAAGAAGTTGCACAGGCCAAAAACAAAAAAGGACATCCAAAAAATCCAAACCTCAAGGAATTATACAAAGCATTATTCTTCAAAGATTTTGCCAACGCCCACGATGCCAGCGCAGACACGCAAGCGACAGCCGATTGTTTTTTCGCACTGCTTAACCGGGGAGTAATCCAAATAAAACAAGCCAATGAAACCACGATTTAATCTATTTAGGGAGTACTTAGCCGAATGTTTTATGTATTGGGCCATGTGCATTGCCCCAAACACCAAAGACGGCCACGCCATTAAAAACAGGGTTGCCAACCACGCGAAAGAAATGCTAACAAAAACCGAGGAAAAAGAAGCTGCCCCAACTGAAAAGCACGGTATTAAACTAACCACCATAAACGATTGCAACAACTGCAAAAGGCCGCCTGAATTTATATCGGGCACCGTGCCAATTAATAAAGGCAAGGGGGCATTCAAAGTATTCGAACTTAATTGCACAAGCTGCGAAAACCACGCAATGAATGAAGACCCCGAAAAGGCCGTAAACGATTGGAACGAAAAAACAAGCCATGACAAAGATTAAAGGAGGATCAAATCAAAAAAAAGTGCAAGCGGAAAGAATGATGTATGCAGTTGGAAAACTAACAGATTTAGGGATTATCACCAAAATTTTTGATAAGACTAGAATCGAATTTCAGTACAAAGGCAGTAAAGTCATGTTTTACCCATATAAAGGTTGGGCAAGTGGAAAATCAATTAAGGATGGACGCGGAATTCACAATCTGTTAATACAATTAAGAAGGGGGCATTCATGATGATATTCACAGACCATTTCGGGTACGCTGAAAAAGCAAAGCAAATAAGAAAAGCGAGGTATCAAATCAAATTTGAATGTATGTTAATACGGCTACCTATAATTATGGGCGGGTTTAGTAGACATTTAAAAATGTGGAACAACGCCTTTTTATCGGGAGGTGTTATTTCATCAAAACAGCAATTAATTAGGGGCACAGACAAAGAAAGAATAATGCCCAATAAATTCGGGCTAAGTAATCAAGAGATAATGCTTCGTGTTTCTAACGACATTAACAAAGATCCAACAGCAAAAGAAACATCCGATGCCCTATACGAATTCGCAAAAAGACAAATAAAATGAGTATGCAATGGCACCCAACAGTCGAAATCGAATGCAAAAAAGCATTTGACAATTACCAAGCGACACAAAAACATCCGGTTGACTACACACATTTTAAATTCGCATACATGGAAGGCCGCGAAGACCAATTTTTAGATAAGTGTGCAACAGCAGAGTTCAGCGATAAAAGTGTATTAACAGAAAAATACGAGGATTTAGAAATGGAAATTTTGGTAGTGCAAACACGGGATTAATTTTTGTACATTAGCATTCAATTCATTACAAATAAAACACAAAATTAGCCATGGAAACACCAGAAAAATCAGAAGAACAAGAACAACAGGAAGAACCAGCCAAGCCCCTTAAATGGTGGGAAATAGGAATAGCCTTAATTTTACTTACAACAGTAGCCCCCTTTGCATTGGGATTGGTCTTTCGTTGGGCTAAAGGGTTGTTTTTGTATGGATGGGATTTTATGCAATTATAATGAGTAATTCCGAAATAATGATAACAATATTCGTATTTCCGATATTGTTATGCGTTGGGGCTTACTTTTACTACAATTATAAAGCCCGTCACCTTATAAAAGCAAGGAAAAGAGCCAAAGAAAGGTCGAAGAAAATCGTAGGCATAGCAGGGCCGAAAACTCAATACGAAGTAGACAACGCTTTAATGTGGCACGTCTGCATATTTAATGGAATTTGGATAGCAGTCTCAAACAGCTTTGTAATGCAAAAAAAGGCCAAAGGGGAGGAAATAACCGTTGTTGAAACATACGTAAATGGTAAGAAAAAGAAAACTAATCCAAAACGGGTATTATGAGCGATTCAAGAGTAATATTTGTAGGAATGCACAATAAGCCCCACATGAGGCCGCTGGACATTGGCACCAAAACAGGTAAGTTAATCAGGCGAATTGTTAAAGAATTACCAGAAGGTACCGAGGTGGTTAAAACAAACCTATATGACATTGACCACTTTCCTAATGCCTTTGAAATGCACGATTTAAAGGATGAATGGTATTGGACACATCTACCCGTTGATGGTGATGTAATCGTTCTTTTAGGGCAATTCGTACACAAGCTATTTTCCAGACATTTGGATGGTATAATTAAGGTAGCGCATCCCGCAAGCAAATGGAGTCATAAGGCTATGGACGAATACGTTACCCGAACATCTGAAAAGATAATTAAGAAATTATGAAGTATTTAATAAACGGAAAAGAGCAAAATCCACCAACCGACACGCCTATAAGCGTACAATTTAATCTGAATTGGGATTTGCCGAAAAACCCTATGCCGGAAAAGGCCAACCTTAGTTTAATTAACAATGATATGGAGAAATACCTATTCAAAGACAGTTTTCGAATTGTAACAAATCCCTATAAAGAGGTTCATTTAATTCAAATTAATAATGGGCTACATTGATTACACACCATCTCTCGGGGGAGTTACCGTACAACAGGCGGTTGATGCTTTATCGCAATCGTTTAACATCAGTGGACTAATTGAAGGCGATGAACCAAAGAACAGATTCCACCCAACACCACTAAAAAGTTGCCCTAATTGCAACGCAGGTTATACCCGTAATTCAATAGAAAAAAAGGAGTGTGAATATTGTAATACAGTAGTAAGATGAAAATTTCACTAGATTTTGGAGACTGCGGTTCAAGTCCGCAACTAGCTAGGCCGATGGGTCGAGCTGGATGGTGTCAAACGGTTAACATGACCCTATAAGAAGGCAACGCGCCAAAAGAAAGTGAAGGAAACTAGTTAAAAAACTACCCGCTTAACACAAAGAAGCGTTCAAGAGGCTTTTCGTACGTGTCAAGATGGTATTAACAGTCGAGTGGTGAGATTACACCCGATGATGTCAAGGCCGGGGAACGGCTAAAGAACGGCTGCGAAACATTCCGCTTGAAGGACGGGTAGTTTTAAAAAAACAATAGAAGATGAAACAAATAGCCAAAAACATAAAAAAGTTGAGAAAAAGCAAAGGCATGACTCAGGCAAAATTGGCCGAAAAATTAGGGTTAACCAGATCGTCTGTTGGTAATTACGAAAAAGGGGTGTTATTACCGAGTTTGCCAATTGCTTACAAAATGTCAACCATATTTGGAGTATCCATAAACAGCCTTATCGAAAACAATCCACACAAATAAATAAATTCAACCATGAAAAAATCAAGACTTTTAGGATGGATTAAGCCATTATTTCAAAGGGGTACATATTTTAACAACACCCCAAAACCAATCCAGCAAAGGGTAGAACCAGAACAACAGCCAAAGCCAACCAAAAAGGTAAGGCGAACCCCAATGCGATTATTTGTGGGCGGCCAATGGATTACATTCAGAACAAAACTCAAAAAAAGGAAAGTCCGAAAATTTGGCAACGGGGTAATTATTAAACTCGGAAAATCGGGGCGGTATGTTTCCAGGGAACAACTGTCATACTTGAAATAACTGCACCATAACACTAAAATGGCAAAGAAAACCACACAAAAGAGCATTTTAGGCCCAAAAACAAGCGCGGCAATACTTGGATTTGCTGACAGTGTTCGTCCTATGATTCAGTACGCAAAAAGAGAGGAATTTGATAGGCATGTAACGGCAATGATTAAATGTAGGGTTATTGAAGAAATTGATTTAAGCGAATAATTGCCGTACCTCCTGCCGTGCTAATTATTAGCACAGCACTATACACGGCACTTTAAAAAGAACAAGGCAATGAGCGAAACTGGTTATATAGATAGGGCGTTAATCAGGTTAAGGCGGCAATACGGCAAAGACGAGGTTGTTGCAGCATTAGGAAAACAAGTAAGCGACAGAGATATTGAAAATGGCAAGTTAAACTCTGAATTAGGCGAACTAAAATACAAATTCAACGAAAGCCAAAAGCAAACAAACCGAGATGCAAAGGTTGAATTCAGAAAAAGTGAATTGTGCGGAATAAAAAACAAGAAAATAAAAGCACAGGCAGAAGAAATAAAAAAACTTAGGCAGCTACGGGATAAGCTTATGATACAAATAAATCAGAAAAATGGATAATTCAACAGAAGACGAAGCCTTCACAACCGAAATGCTAGAAGTACGGGCAATTATGCACCCTTGCGATTGGGCAGACTACAAATGTTTCATTTTAGTAATGAATCAGGATTGGGTCAAATCGCTGTTCAGCATATTGGCTGCCGGGATATTCATTAAAGATGCGTTCAAATTGTTTTGGCCTATACGCCTTTATATGAGAGAGGAAAGCGTATCAATAAGCGAGGCAACCGATCGTATTTTAAACGCACTACAAAGCGGATGTAATTGCTCATCTAACACCCCAAAGCACAAGGGTAATTACAGAAATTTAACGGAAAAATTAAAAAAGCGTAAATTTGAGGATACAGTCGAAAGCCTGGAAGGGAAATTAGCCATAGCAGTAAGTAACGAAAACTACGAACGAGCACAATGGTTAAAAGACAAAATAGATAAAAAACTACAGCAACACTATCAAAAAAAATAGCCATGGCAACACCAACCAAAAAGCAAAACCCTAACGGGTACCATAAACGTTTCCAGTTAAAAAAAATTGACGGCAAAGCAGTTGATAAAAACGCGGAGTACTTTGTATTAAGGCTTGACGATGGCGGATTCGACCCGCATCACATTGCAGCAAGCCGAAGGGCATTAATGGCATACGCAACCACAATGAAGCGATATATGCCAGAATTATCATATGACTTAATAAAAAGGTTTGGCCCAACAGTAAACCAGCTGACAGGAGTAGGCAGCATTGGCGAAATACTAACCGCGATAAAAGGGTTCAAAAACAAAATGAACGGAATTAACGTAAATATGCAGGGAAAGGATTTTTACATACTTGCTAAAAATAAACATTGGGATGAACACACGCTAACACGGCTAAACACTTGTAAAGCCAATCTAAACACAAAAAAGAAGCATTTCCACTACATAATTTCAGACATTACCATCAAAAACGCCTAAACAAATCAGCCACCTATGGGATTTAACATATTAATAACCGACAGCCACCTACCCATCAGAACAGGTAACGGCACAAGAATATTCAAAGAAGGTAACAGGTATTACACCGAAAGAAAAGAGGTTGAAGATTCAGAAACGGGAGAACCTACATTGGTTAACAGAAAAAAAGTATTTTCCACATTGGAAGCACTAAACGAACATTGTACAGAATTCATTGAATATGCCTAAAGACCAACCAACACCCAAACAATGCCAATGCAACAAGGAAACACCACATCCAGTTGTAGAGGCTACAGCCACCATCATACGTTACAAAGACATTAAGTCCATGCCAATTATCACCAAATGGTTCGATGTTAAAGAAGGTTGGCACAAAATGCCGCCTATGAATGAAAGACCAGATAAGACTTTTGATTTTGTTATCTTCGTAAACGAAACGGATTCTTAACCTATGCCTATAAAAAAAGTAAATACAGTATTAATGTACCGCCCCCCTGCCGTGGGTAAATCAGGTTCTTTTATGGCTAATGTAGCGGTAACGGGACACGAAATGCTGAACGATAGCAGTTTAGAAGCATTGAATTGCGCAATGGTAGCAATACTTAAAATATGCCAAAAGAATAAGCTTAATTTTAAGGGCGAAATATCAAAGCCTCAACCGTGGGTTGATGTCGAAAAGATTAATTTCGGTGACACCACTAAACAAGAAAAGAAACCCATGAGGAAATGCGCAATGGGCGAATCATCGTTATCGGTAGAAGATGTGGATAAAATATTTAATAGAAAATTAGCCGAAATTAAAAACGGATCAGAACCCGCAACTGTTGGGCTTATAATAAGTGAAAGCCAATTTAAACAGGTAGAAACGGTTATTTCAGAAAACGAAAAAAGGTGGGGATGGAACAACAGGAAGCGGTATGATTATATTGAGTTATGGTATATGCGAATTGAACACACGCCAACCGCACACAAAACGGATTACTTCAAATGCCAAACAATAAATTAATTAACAACCAATGAAAAAACTGCATTATCCCGTGCCCCTCGCCAAGACGTGTTCTAGTCCTTATGTAGAAGGATTGAATGAGGGACGCGGGGTCATTGGGTGTTTATAAACAACAAAAAACAAATGAAAGATGTATTAGCCTTATTAACCCATAATGAATTAGATATGTATAAAGCGCACCTCTCGGTTAGCGTAGCATTGATGTCTCAAAAGCTAAATATACCTATGCCTAAACTGGAAAAGGGTTTGTTCGATACCATTTCAGCAGGAGTAAACCCAGGGGACGCAATAGAATTCTTAAAGAAAGTTACGCTAAAAGGTAAAACGGTTGTTGATTATCTTGCAGAAGCAGCCGCCAACGGGCAACAAAACGTCAACAGCCTTAACGAATCATTTAAAAGCATCACGCCTAATTAAATGGAAAAAGGGTTAACAAATAAACAAGAAAAATTTAGCCAAGGGGTCGCAACCAATGACGACCAATCGGCAGCGTACCGGGCAGCGTACAACGCTAAAAAGATGTCCAACCCTACAATATGGCAGCAAGCAAGCCGATTAATGACAAACCCCAAGGTCGCGGCAAGGATTAAGGAATTAAAGGCAATCAAAAGGAAAATTGCGGATAAAAAGTTTAGCATTAACAACGAAACCCTGTTGAGGGAGTTGCATAATTGGGCATTTTCAGACATTACCCAAGCGTTAAACCTAACCATTGAACAATTAAAGAACATGCCGGAGGAATTCAGGCGTTTAATCAATAAATACAAGCACACACAGCGCAAAATAAGGAACGACAAAGGCAAAGTGGTTGAAACAATAGACACCATTGAACTAACCTTTGTAAGCAAGGAAAAAGCAATCGACATGATTGCCCGACACATTGGATTTTATGAAGAGGATAATAAACAAAAAGTGGCTGATTTGTTTGACGGCAAGTCTTTGCCTGAACTGCTCGACATGCGAGCCGATTTCGCTATTCATGGCCTTAGGCGAGCTTGACCAAATAGAAGCGGTAAAGTATGAAATATTGCTTGACGATGCCATAAGGAAAGAAAAGGCACGGAACACCATGGCCGATTTCGTGCAATACACAATGCCGGAATATCAAATGAAGTGGTTCCATAAGCGCATTTGTGACGCCTTGGATAAATTGTTAGCGGGTGTAATAAAAAAGCTGATGATTTTCATACCACCTCAGCACGGCAAAAGCCAATTAAGTTCCAGACACTTTCCTGCATACGCATTAGGTCGCCTACCACGCGAAAAAATAGCATTGGTTGGGTATGGTGCAACAATAGCCGAGGGGTTTAATAGGAACGTACAACAAATAATCGACCATCCAGACTATGCTAATTTATTCCCAGGCACAAAGCTAAACGGCAAAAACACGTCCACAGACATGAAGAGGGGTGTGTTACGCAACTCTAAAATATTTGAAATTGTCGACCACATGGGCTATCTTAAAGCCGTTGGCGTTGAGGGTTCGCTCACATCCTTTAGCGTTGATTTAGGAATTATTGACGACCCATTCAAAGACAGGAAATCAGCAGAAAGCAAACTTCAAAGGGACGCATTTTGGGACTTCTACACAGACGTATTTGTAAAGCGGCTACACAACAAAAGCAGACAATTGCTACTGTTTACCAGATGGCACGAGGACGACCCGGCAGGGCGTATACTAGACCCAAACAACCCACATTATGACGCAGATGAAGCAGCCGAATGGACTGTAATAAAAATACCAGCATTAAAGGAAGATGATTTAGATCCCGAAGACCCCCGCGAAATAGGTGAGGCATTATGGGAAGAAAAACATGCACGTGCTAAATTCGAAAGGGAAGCACGTACAAGGCCACGCACACACGCATCACTTAACCAACAACGCCCGGCACCCGAGGAAGGCGACTTAATCAAAAAGGCGTGGTTTAATTACATACAAAAATCAGCCTTACCATTTAAACTATCCGAGGTAAAGATTGATATTTTCATTGATGGCGCGTATACAGACCAAACCAAGAACGACCCAAGTGCATTAATGGCCTGTATCAACTTTAGAAATGACTTATACATACTGCTATCGACACAAAAATGGTTGAAGCTGCATGAATTTTTATTATATTTTCCTAAATTTGCTAAGTCAGTTGATTATAATCGCAAAGGAACAGTATACATTGAGCACAAGGCAAGCGGCAAATCATTGGACTCGATGCTAACAGTTAAGGGATATAATGCAGTACCCGTTTCCAATTCGATTGTAAAAAAAGGCAAATATTCAAGGGCCGAGGATTCAAGCCCAACAATTGAAGCCGGACACGTTTACCTTGTGATAGGGGGGTGGAATAAACAATTTGTTAACGAGGTTTCAACGTTTCCGAATGGTAACTATGACGACCAACTGGACAACCTTACAGCGGCCGTCCATACGTATTATTTAACCGGACAATTTAATTACAACATAAGTGGACATTAAAACATTCATAGAAAAGCACCCCAACACCGAGAGGGATGAGGCGGTAACTTACCAGAACCATATCAGCTTTTACATCGAGCCACAATTCACCCAAACCATCTATAACAAGACTTTTCTCGACACCAACAACGATATATTTTCCAACATATTCAAGGACAACAACTTGTTAATACGTTGGCTAAAAAGCTGGATGCGCCCCGACAACCTAAAGTCAATTAAGCAGTGGATAAATTACCCGCTACCATCGTCCAAGATATTCCAGAAATCAATTTACCCACACTTAAAAAAGGTACACGATGGCCAAAACAGTAACTATGATTATGTGTACACAGAGGAAGAAGAAAGGCAAGTAGGAACCGAATTTATGCGGGACGAGGGGCTGGACACTTGGTTCAAAGACAATTTTAATGACTTCCTTTACAACCACAACGCCATTATAATTACAGACGTACCCGTAAACGGAGGCGAGCCATACCGTCACATAGTTGGGCCCGGACAAGTGCTGGCAATAAAAAAAGGCCGGGACAAGCAAATTAAAGGCTTAGTATTTACCGAAACATTCACGGTTGAGGACAAAATGGTCGAGGTGTTTTACTACTATACCGATTTATTTTTCTCATCACACGTAAGGGAACAAACAGAAGGAGGCGCAGGAGATTATATACAAATAAGCCACGCAGACCACAAATTAGAAGAATGCCCCGCTGTATTTTTATCACCAGAGCCATTAAACAGCAAACGATTCTTTTTACGCAAGCACATAGCAAGCACAATGCTTGACGAATTCAAAAAGTTTGTTGTGTATCAAGCTTTATTCGATATGCTATTACCGAACGGGGCCATGCCAATTGTCACCATGTACAAACAGGCAAAGGAACCGTGTGGTAAAACATTCAACACGGGCGAAATATGTAACGGGGGATACTTGACGGACACATCGGGAACGTTTAGGCTAACACCAAACCGGGAAAACCTATTGCCGTGTGCTGCATGTAATGCCGCGCCAACCATACAGGCCGGAAGTATACACACATTTGAACCCCCGGTAGCGACCGACTCATCGCAAAAGGTAATCGACCTAAACGACAACTTTATTAAGTTCCATTTCGTGCCACCCGAGATTTTAGAATGGTGGGAGAAAAACCTTAAATTTAGGGCCGTGGATATTGTTGTCGGAATGATAGGCAAACGCCAAGACGACAACGGGCAAGCCAAGAACCTAAAACAAATAGGCGAAATCATACAAACCCAAAAAGACGTATTAACTGATTTTGGCAACGACTTAGCTAAGGTTAGAACAAAGGCCGACAACCACGTATTGAAATTGAAATTCGGCCAAATATACCGAGGCTCATCCATAAACAACGGGGACGACTTCCTACTGGAAAGCGAAATGCAATTACTGGAATTAAAAGGCAAGGCCGACAACACGTTGGAGCGGACAGTAATCCAAGACCGTATCGACAAAACCAAATACAGGAACGACAGCCGCTCGCTGGCTAAAAAGCAAATAATCGACAGGCTGTACCCATACGGAGGAATGACGGACGACCAATTTAATAATGCCACCGTATCGCCAGAAGACAGGGAACTACGAAATAACTTTGCTAAGTACATCAGAATGTTTGAGGGCGAGCACGGTGACATTTTGGTATTCATAAACACATTACCAGGCGAGCCAACCATGCGGACGGCAATACAAACCATTCAACTAATTATAGGCGATTTTGTAACAGTGCCAAAAGTAGAAGCGGAACCAGAGCCAACACCAGTAGCACAATAGAATTTTAACCATTAACAAAAATAAAGATGAGCAAAAAAGTAACGTACCGAGTTCGACAAATTATGGGGATTGTCGGGCCAAATGGTAAACCCGTAATTAACTTCAAAGAGGGACAAACAGGCGTTAAGGGAATGACAAACCAAAACGAGTTAGTTAAATTCCCCGGAACAGTCAATGTAGAAAACAGCATTGAGAACCACGAATTACACATGTTAATACCTGATGGAAAGGGTAACGCTGGATACCTTTCGGCCGGCATTTGTAAAATTTATGTCGAGGATATTGTAGAACAAGACGGCAAAGGGTTCAAAGTACTTGACGACCCCGAATTGCTTGCACGGGCTAACAAACTATTCCACAAAGAAGAAGTTAAAAAGCCAATGTCTACCAAGGAAATGGCAACTAAGATGGAAGCCATGGTTATCAAGATGGCAGAAATGGAGAAACAGCAAGACGCAGCCAAAGGAACACAAGGAGACGGACAGGGAAAGGGTATGGATGAAACCCAAATAAAGCAATTTGAAACCGGATTCGATGCCGCTGAAAAAGCAATAGCATCAGGAAATTTTGAATTTGCAAAGGAAACAATCAAGCACTTAGGCGATATTCATGTAGGTATCATCCAAGAGAATGTAGTGCGAATCCTTAACCGCGACCTTATAGGCGCCATGGATGCCGAAAAAGACAAAGGTTTAGCCAGTGCCAATGCCGGGAGTGTTGTAGAAACTAGACAACAAGCAGAAAAGAAACAGCAAGACGAATTCGACAAGACCGCTATCGAGGCAACCGAATTAACCAACATGGGTAAACATGATTTAGCACAAAACATGATCAACCATTGCATTGAAATCAGCGTAGGCGACAAGCAAAACGAAACATGCACTTTATTAAACCAAAGGAACATCGAATTGTTTGAACGAAATAAAATTGAGGACGAAAAGGATATAATGTTCAATCAAATCGTTAAACGCGACCTTGACAACATCCTTGCCGAATTCAAAGAAAAGGAGTATAAAATACCAACCAGAGGCCGGGCAAGCAGCGTCAAATACAAAGAAAAGTTAGCTAGAATTATTATCCAAAAAGAGTTCAACAAGTAACCTAATACAAAGAACATGATACACTGGATTATTAAGGCGAGGAAAAGTAAAAAAGCTGGAACAGGCTTCAAATACCATGGGTATAAAATAATTTGGCAAGGTGAAAAGAAATCTTGGCAGCATATATGCATCGCATACGGCATAAGGTGGTCGGACAAATGGCAGATTTTCCCCATTTGGAACACATCAAATAATTGTAGGCGATCATTACTGTTTGGTTTCTGGAAAATTCACGTAGAGTTATCTTATCACAGGGTAGGGCGTTTTAACCAAAACAGAAAACCATTCAGGAGAAAAAGGTTTTGGAAATTTTATCAATTAACAACATAATTAATTTTAAAAACATAAGGGACTATGTTAACAAAAGAGCAAATAGGAGCCATTGATGCCCTAAAAGAATTACCAGCAGACCAAGTAACAGCAATTGTTGATTTATCAAACACCGAGGCCGTTGCTTGGAAGTCAGGACAAGCGACAGAATTAAACAATGCTGCAAACAAAAACGCCATGGGCATCGTTGACGGTGTTATTGGTAACGTACTTGGTCAATTTGAAATCAAGGATTTTGCCAAAACAGATGGTGAAAAAGAAAGTGATTATTTATTCAGGGCTATAAACACATCTGTTGTTTCGGGGCTTAAAACAAAGGTTTCGGATTTAGAGAAAGCAGTAGCCGATTCCAGTGGTGACGAAACATTGAAAGAAGAGTTGCGAGTAGCAAAAGAAGGATTAGAAAAAGTGCCGGGGTTGCTAAAGACCAAAGATGATGAATGGGGGATTAAGCTTAAAGCCGAGCAGGATGGCAACTTCAAACATCGATTAAGTTCTGATATGCAGGACGCAATGCCAAGGTTTAAGCAGGAATACACAGATGACCCATTCAAAAAGTCTTGGTTAGAACAAAAACAAGCTGTCGCCATCAAAAGAATAGAAAAAGATTGGGACATTTCATACACAGATGAGGGCGTTGCAATGGCAACACAATCAAAGGACGGCATACCAATAAACACAAAACCGTTGGCCGAACTTATTAAATCAGCCGAGGAATACAAAGACGCCATATTTAAAGGCGATGGACAAGGTGGTGGTGGCGGATCAGGTGAAGGTGAAGGCGGAGACGGTAGCGGGTTTGCAAAGCTTGTCGGGCAAGAAAAAGTCGATGCCATAACAAAACATCTACTCGCAACCGGGGCAAAGCCAAGCGACACGGATTGGGACGCTAAGTACTTAAAACACTTCATGCAGAAATAGTATTTTTTGAAAAAACAAAATTATTTTATAGTTTTGTTCATATTGTTGAAAGCGTGTTAAGGGACTAACAACGTTTTCGGAAGGTAAAGGGACTTGCCGAAAATAAATAAATTGTTTACTCACTTAACACGCTTTAATTATGCCTTATATCGACAATACGCCTTTAGTGGCGACCCAATTTTTGGGAGCAAAAGGGGAAGTTCAAAAAGACCCCTTATATGGCGTTCTAAGAGCAATGGAAATAAGTACAGCGGCAGCAAAGGCCGGGGGTTTTTTAACTGCCGCAATTAGCCAAAAGCTCGCCACACTACCTACAGACCAGTCGTTTCAAATACCAGTAATGGAAGAAACGCCCATTGCAACAAGCAGCGCAATTACCTTTAGCATTGACCCCAACTTCGGGAAATCTAACTTTTACGCAGTTAGTAAAATAACCACAACAGGATCTTTCTGGATTGTTCCATCTCAGTTTGAGAACAATGTCATTGCTATGGACGAATACCAGTTGAGTCGTTTAGTACAACTCGACCGAGCATTTGCCAATTCAAGGGAAGTGAATGTCGTTAACGTACTGAACAACCGTAGAACGCAAGTTCTGGCAGGAGATACGCTTGTATCGCCAACCGCTGGAGATTGGAATTTCAACACCACAAACGATGATTTGGAAGTCAAACGTGTGGCCCAAAGGAATAACTACTACGGATTAATGGGTTCGTTGTTGAAGAAAAACGGAACCTTCGGAATGGAAGCCAGCGATATGATTGGCGTGAATTCTGAATTGGCTATGACAGTTGTTGAAGAAGAACGGTCTAAATTCGGATCAAACAACAGTCAAAACCAACAAAACGACTTCAACCGCGTAATTCAATTTATGACTAGCTCCAACATTGTAAACACTTCCGACCAAGGAATCGGATACGTATTTAAAAAAGGAGCGTTAGCCATTGTTGACAACAACACATGGGAATTCAGAATGCAAGTTTCATCCGGTGACGGCTGGCAATGGAAACAGGGTGCAGTTGCATTGCCACGTTTAGGCCGCAGCCCGAACCTATTGTTCAGAACTGCCGCAATTGATGCCTCGGCTCTTGGAGCAACCACTCCAAGCCTGACCGCAACTATTGCCGACCAGTACTTGTACGTAGACCAGTACTTCATATTGCACACGTTTAACTCGGATTTAACAAGCAGAGTAAACGACATCGTTAAAATTAAAAACCTCTTAACTTAAAAACTATGTGGTACAGTAAACCAAATTCACTATTAAAAGACGCCATTAGGTCAATAACGGGACGCCTAAGAATGTCTCAATCTTTGGGGTCTATTGCTAACGATGCAGTAGTCGACACCGGGGAAAACGAACCAACAGGCGTATTAACCGTCATCAACGAAACGGATGACGAAATTGCCATTTGGGCAGTCGAGGGAAATACACTTATTGCAATTCAGGTAAATACCAATTTTTCGGACACGCTAACTACTGCGAGTAAAATCAACGTGGCTTTCGATACCGACCAATATAAGGTCGAGAATAAATTGGGTAGCAATAAAATTGTAAGATTCCACTTCGTTGCTTAATAGGATTTCCATACAGGATGATTTTGCCTCCGCTGGCGTTGTAACGTTTAAGGAGGGAATGCAATCGCCCGGAACTCTTGATGAAAGGGTTTCGGGTGACAGCCTTTCCGGACTATACTTTAACCGGGGAACACATCCGTTTTTGGAAAATTTCGACAACCTGAAAGCCATGGCCAATGATACCACGGGATGGACGGTTCAGGCGTGGGATAATGCCGTAACGTATTCTAAACAGGACATTGTTGAGGATGCTGCAAGTAGCGGAAATTATTTTCAAAGCCTAACCAACGCCAACAGTGGTAACACAACATCGAACACAACAAACTGGCTTCCGACAACACTACTTAGTCAGTACTTAAACGAATACACTAGGGGGGCATTGGACACGATTCTAAGCACCCAATTCGAAGTTAACCCGTTAGTCGATGCAAAACAGCTTATGAAAATAGGCAAGCTTGACGAAACGGTACCAATTGAAGCTAAATGGCGCGGCCTACGTATAACACCAAAATCAAGCGATTACCTAAACATTAGGTTCAATCAAATTGGTTTAAGGTTTACCGGAGCGCAAGCGGTTACGATTAAATTATACAATCAAAACACGCCTAAACTTTCGGAAACGTTTAACATAACGTCAAACAATTTCGAATGGTCTACACCGACAACTGATTGGCTAATTGATAATGAACCGGGCTCGTGGTATGTGTTTTATGATGAAACAAACCACACCGAGCAATCAATAGGCACAAACGCATATTTGCAAAAATGCTTTTACAAGTATTTTGATGTAATAGCGTTTGAGGCTCCGGTTGGTACTGACTTAAATACGCTGGATGAATCGAGTTTCAGATGGGATACTAATTTCGGTATCAACCTGAATTTTACCATTGGATACGACCTAACCGAATTTGTAATTGAAAACAAACGTTCTTTTAAAGAGGTTTGGCAACTGCAAGCGGCTTTTGATTTGCTTACAAGCATGAAAGTAAATGCCGGGATTAGGTCAAACAGGAATCAACGTGCCATAAACATCGAGGAGCATATTGACGAAATAAATTTCCAATTGGTAGACTTGACCAATTACACACTAGCAAAAAGGCTTGAATCTGCATACAAGAAGCTAAAGGCCGCGCTTAATAGGATTGCCCAAACCGATTCGGCCTTACGGGTTAATAAGGGCAATTGGTACGAAGTGACAACGATGTGAAGCAGATAAAAGACATAGCGTTCTCTGAAATACAATTAGTAAACCCTGTCGGTGAAGATGCCAAAGTACAGGCGTTGCAAATTCATTTAATGGCACAAGTGCCATGGTTGAAATTGGCGTTTGGTCTTGCTTATCGGAACCCTACCAAAAAAGGCGATTACATACCGGAAGTATATTTCGGCAATAACGAATATTTGGAAGTGTTGCCCGATGACCAAGCAAACTTTTGCTTTTTCGATATGCCTGAAACCGCTGTATTTAATCAAGCGTTGCAGAAGTATAAGACAAAGATTAACATAATTTTCAATGTTGACCTTTCCAGGGCATACCCAAACATAACGCACAGGGCGGCACGAGAAGCCATCCAAAGCGTTGAAAATGTAATTAACAGCTATTACCATGGTTGGGAACTTACAGGCTATAAAAGGGGCGTTCAAAACGTTTATTCAAATTATAACTTTAAAATAACTGATGCTCTGATTGATATGCACCCGAAATTTATTTTCAGCATAGAAACAGAACTCGTATACAATTTAAAATGCTAAAAATTTAACAATTATGTCAGTAGGTAACTCATTACAAAACACAGGAACGGGAACGGGGTGTGTCTTAGTTCAAGATATTGCCCTTATTCCGATATTGGTCTCAACCTTCAAAAGGGACGGATCATTTAATGAAATTGATTTTAACTCTGAAACCATTGATCCGGCTTTCATCCTTGCAAAAATCAACAACCCGGATAAATTTGAACGATGGTTTCCGCTGCCAGCCATTTCAAACGTAGTAGATGCACGGGAAGAATCTACCTTTGAAACTTCGGCAGAAAATGAAGACTTCAGAGTGCAACTAGGGAAAAGGGCGGCTGAATTTCAGTTAATGAAAGAAGGAAACGACCCGGCATTTTATGGGAAAGTTAGGTCATTCCAGTGCCCTACAATGTCGATTTATTGGGTAGATGTGTGCTCAAGCCTTATCGGGTATTCGATAGTCATAAAAAAACTACGCCCCCTCCCGATTGCCAGAAACACGCTAGATGTTAGATGGATGGCACCAACGGGATCAACCGTACCTAAAAACATGATTAAATTCAACTACGACCGTAAATTGGATGATGCCACAATCCGCGTAGAAAGTGCTGCATCATTTCCAACAGTTGATTTAACAGTTATTACCGGGTTATTGGATATTACGTTAATTGAAACCCCGGCAGTTGCGCCAACACTTACAAGCGTATCAGTTGATGCAACCGCACCAATAGGCAACTTTTCAACACCGGACGCAGCCGAGGGATTTGATCAGGTTACAGATTGGGACTTATTCAATACCAATACGCCTGCCGCTGTGACCGTGTTAACAGTAACCGAGACACTTGTTGTTGTATCGCCAACCGAAAGCGTGGTGAGTTATTTGCTGACATTTGTAGCACAACCAACTACAAACATAATCCGGATTAAGACATCTAAAGACGGGTTCGAAACCCCTACACCGATTACTCAAACCATGCCGTAATGAAAATAGGACAAACACACGTAAACGAAGAAGCCATCAAAGAATTAACTTTCGAAGAGTTCGCTGCCTCGTGTGGCAACGTTCCCTTCGGAATGACTTTGGAAAAGGCGTACAAGGAAATAACTGGAAAAAGTGCTGGAATTAGAACAGCGGCTAAAAAGACTAGCGGCAAAAACGAGCAACCGGGAGATTCTTAAAGGGGTAATGTTGGTTCCTGATATGCAGGAATTTGTGATTGAATTAAATCAATTGCACCTTTTTAAGACAGGAACGGATACCAAAGGAGTTTCTTTAGGTACCTACTCCCCGTTTACCGTTAAATTAAAAAAGAAGTTTAAGCCAAATCTCCCCATTGGACACGTAACACTGTTTAATGAGGGAGATTTTTACAAAACATGGCGTGTCTTTGTTGCTCCTGATGGTAGTTATTTTTTGCTATTTGCAGACGGGGATAAGGATGATAAAAACCTATTTGACATTTACGGTGAAGACGTGGTAGGTATACCTGAAAAGGACTTTCAAAGGTTTATTAATAGGTTTATCACAGAAGCCCAAAACTTTGTACATAGGCAAGTTGAGCAACTTTAAACACCATAGGTCAATTGAAACGCTCCCTATTTGGAATTACAACCAGGTAAAAGAAACCGAAAGTTTTAAATATCTGTATGCAGCCGACCCACTCGATTACTATGATATTAAAGAAGAACCGGATTTCGGGGCTGTTTGGGAAAAGCTTAACCGGGAGTTTTTAGATTTCTTTGGGTTTTCTCCTGAATTTGAAAGGATGCTAAGGCAAGAAAGGGCTATTTTAATTATGGAGTGTCGCCTCTTGCAAACAGGCGACAGGACAATTAAAAACCTCATTAGAGCCAAACAGAACCAAATGGATTCAGAAGATCCTACAGAGAAGATGAGGTATGAAAAAATAGTCGACTTGGTTGAGCGACACCGGAAAGTTGTTGTAGATCAACACCGCACAAGCGTTAAAATGTTTTACACCTATGTTAAGGGATTAAGTGAGCAAAGTTAATGAAGATAGCATTTTTGAAGGGGCGGTTAACAAGCCTATACGCGACCTTATAGCTGATTTAGTCGAGACAAGAAAGCAGATAAATGAAATCAAGCGGGAAACGGGAGAACTTGCAAAAGAACTTAGTAAAATAAAATTCAACGCGCCATCTTCCGACCTTGATAAGATGGCTGCCGGAAAGCAGAAACTTAAAAAAGCAAATGACGATTTAAGCGAAACCGAAAAAACTAGGTTGCGCCTAATGAAACAATTATCAGTTGCAAATTCCGAGCAAGGAAAGCAGCAAGCAACATTAAAGGTTTTAACAGCGCAGCGAATCAAGGCCAATAAAGAGCAAGCAAAAACAGAACTGGGATTGGTGGGCGCGTTTGAAAAACTCACTAAATCAGTAGCAGATGCCAGAAAGAAATACCAAGACTTAGCAGCATCAAGCAAAGCCAACACAGCGCAAGGCCGTGCAGCCCTAAAGACATTCGAAGACTTAAAAGCACGACAAGACAAAGTAAACCAATCCACAGGTCGATATCCTAAATTTTTACAAAAGGCCACAGCCTCATTAAAAAGGTTTACAGGTCAGCTTATCGCCACAGCGGTAGCGATGGTTGGGGTAAATAAGGCGATGCAAGTAGGTAGGCAAGCCGCGACTGATTTCGATGAATTCAACGCCACACTAACCGATACTTTTGGACTGCTTTCTTCCGATGAGGTAAAAGAATTCGGATCATCTTTCGAGCAAGGAGCGTTAGATTTAATTAAGGATTATGGATTTTCAATTG
>SMVB01334769.1_pt1 | contig 47980 bp, 39 predicted proteins | sample 2456461 | NCBI WGS metagenome assembly SMVB01 (sample SAMN11095934, study PRJNA526329) | marine sediment metagenome | biome: Marine sediment; feature: Surficial sediment; material: Deep marine sediment; isolation source: Hadal surficial sediment | place: Pacific Ocean | collected 2014-05 | depth...
ACTCGGTGGCCATCGCTCGGCTCAATTCATGTAAAGCATCGGGATGCTGGAAGGAAAAATTTCCCTATGGCCCCTTTATTCGTCTTATACTTTGAGTGGTGATGTAATTAGGGGCCGATAGGCCCTTTTTGCAGAGAAATTCCACCTGAAATCCCACCTAGCATGGATGTGAAAAATCGGGTTCTGCTCTAACTCATTGAATTTATTGGTAGGACTACCCAGATTCGAACTGGGGACCTCTACCATGTCAAGGTAGCGCTCTAACCAACTGAGCTATAGTCCTAAAAAGGAGGCGCATTATAAGCAGATGCAGCCCGTTGCTCAACTCTCTTCGATGAAAATATTGCGCGGAGTCTTATTCTTCGCCCGCTCGGAACACCTCCCTACCGGCGACATAGGTCGCGATAACCTTGTTCTTCCAGATATCCTTTTCGGGGACAGTAAAATAGTTTTCCCGCAGCAGAATAAAATCGGCGTAATAGCCTGGCAATAATCGACCGATATAGCCCTCCTGGTGCGCCGCAAATGCCGCGCCCTCGGTGAACAGGCTCAAGGCCTCTTCCCGGGAGAGCTTTTGGTCCACCATCCAGCCACCCGCCGGCTGGTTATCATGGCTCTGCCGTGTCACCGCCGCATGTAGACCATAGAATGGGTTGGGCGATTCAACGGGGAAATCAGAGCCACCCGCCACCGCCGCACCAGCTTCGAGCAGGGTTTTCCATACATAGGCACCCTCCAGGCGAGCGTCCCCCAGACGATCTCCCGCCATATTCTTATCACTGGTGGCATGCGTGGGCTGAATCGAGGCAATGATACCCGCCGCCTTAAAACGCGGAACATCTTCCAACCGCAAAATTTGGGCGTGCTCAATACGGTGCCGCAACTGCTGTGTTTTAGACTTATCCATAAGCCGTTCGTAGTAGTCCAACACCCGGGCATTGGCCAAATCCCCGATAGCATGGGTATTTACCTGGTAGCCGGCGGCCATGGCTCTGCCGATATGATGCTCCAACTCAGTATCGCTCAACAGCAGTAAACCCTTGTGCCCCGCCTTGTCGGAATAGTCTTCAAACAGGGCAGCGCCACGAGAACCCAGGGCGCCGTCACTGGAAATCTTTACACTACGCACATCCAGCATGTGGTCTGGGTCTATCATAGGACCCTGTTTCAGATATGGATCAATCGCCGGGTCGAGAATATGCAGCATTGGATAAACGCGTATGGGCAGTTCTCCCCGGCCTTGCAGGGCTTGATAGGCACGCAACTCCATGGCATCCACCCGGGCATCGTGGACTGAGGTCATACCCAGTCCGGCCAGATGCATCAGGGCTCTGAGCTCAAATTGCTCAATTTTCACCGGAGAAACTGCTGGCATTATCCGCTTCACCATATTCATGGCATTGTCGACAAGCACCCCGGTAGCCGCTCCGCTCTCGTCGCGAATAATCTGCCCGCCCTCCGGGTCCCGAGTATTTCTGTCAATACCCGCCAGCTTTAGGGCGAGCGTGTTAACCCACAGTACGTGACCATCCACGCGCACCAGAACGACCGGTTTGTCATCAACAATGGCGTCCAGAGATTTTCGGCTGGGAAATTGTTTATCTGGCCACAGAACCTGATTCCAGCCCCGCCCCACTACCCACTTTTCATCGGAAAAACGGGCGGCGAAAGTTCGAGTTCGTTGCACTGCGTTAGCTTCACTATCACTGCCAACCAGATCCACGGCGCTCAGGCTTTGACCGAGATTGTTAACATGCCCATGGGCATCAATCAGTCCTGGCAGGAGTGTTGCACCGCCGCCGTCGATCCGTGTGGAGGCTTTGCTCGAAGTAGTTTCCTGCTCGTTTTGGTACAGGCGAGTTACGCGGCCCTCATCAAACTCCAGGGCAACAAAGCCAATCCGCTTGCCCGCATCCATGGTGTAGCCCTGAACATTGTGTACCAAAGTAGAGGCATAAGTCTGGTTGACCAGACCCAGAACAAGCAAACAGAAGGCAAAATTTCTCACGTGTTATCACTCCAAATATTGTTTCGCGAAGGCGAGGACTTCCCTCGCATCATGCAGGCGGAGGCCACCCTCACTAAATTGCTCCAATTGACGCTGGGTGGGAAAACTATAGTAGTTTCCACCCGCTTGCTGCACCTGCGTAGGCAGCGCTTTCCCGGCAGAGAGTGTACCCACGGCGGCTAACATGAGGTCGGCACCGGCGGGATACAGTTGCAACACATTGCCAAGATAGGAGCGTTTCAGGTCCAGGAACTGGCGTGTAGTGCCGACAATATCGCCGGTATCAATGCCCGCGTCGCGAATATAATGCAGGGTCATACCCACCTCGGCCTCACCGTTGAGCATGGCGTAGAACGTCGCCATCACACCGCGATAATCGGGTAGCAGGCCGGAGTGTAAATTCAGCACTCCCTGCCTGGAGATCGCGATTGCCTCCTCGCGAAGAATGCCGCCGTAGCGAATACTCAGCACCAGATCAGGATTGCTGGCTCTCAGGATAGCCAGGCCCTGTTCACTATTGATTTTATTCAGATCCGATATCCCGGCACCAGTGGTCTTTCCTAGCCGTTCAAAACTTTGCAGGGCGGCATTCCCGGTAAAACTCTCCAGTGCGGGAAATAGCAGGTCGTTAAAAAGTGACTGTTCGAAGACCTCGAGCTGTGCCAACTCCTCCGGCACAGCCTCATTACCCCCTACCCGACTGGACAGGAAAACCTGCATCCGGTGCTCATTCACCAAGGCCGGCAGCAGGCGATTCAAGGCAACATTACTGGCCAGGTCGCGATTGGCCAGCACCGTAATATTCACAATCCGGCGCCTAACGCAATTGAGGGGAGGGGAAATAAGCTCTGCAATTGCGCACTATTTCCGCTGCTCTGGCAGCATCCCCCAGCTGTCTGTGGGAGCGCGCCGCCAAATTGCAGGCGTTTTTCTGATAGGGTATTTCCTCCAGCACCCGCTCCGACTGTGCCGCTGCGGCCTCCTCATCGCCTCGAAACGCACTCAGTTGCGCCGCCGCCAGCATGCGGTAAGGTGTGGCCGCCGAGGGTGTACCCTCTACGGGGCTCGCTACCGACGCGCGAGCCAGCAGATAGGACACCGAATCCTGATAAATCGCTTTCCAGCGACCACTGCGCAGCATGACCTGAAGTTTTTCCAGGCCCTTCCCCCGATAATAGGGCCAGAGAAAGTATTCGGCGCCGGTGGATTCCACTGAGGCCTGCCAGCCGCGGCGGCCGCCCATCACCGCCACATACTGATTATAGGTTTTGTCGTCGTACACCGTATTGGCCCGGCCATCGATGAAAACTTTCAGCTTGCCATCGGTGCGCCAGTGGACATATCCACCCCAGTTATAATAGGCGAATACCTTCCCCTGTATGCCGTTGACCTCAACATAACTGAGAGTATCAATAGGATAAGTGTATTCCGCCGTAAGATAGTGATACGCGGGGCCGGCGCTGAGCGGATAGGGCAACATTCGAAAGCTCGCATAACCCAGGGCAACCAGTGCCAGCGCAAGATTCACTTTGTCCGCCTTCGCTTTATGAAATAGCAAGCCCAGCAGGGGCGCCGACATCACGGCAAATGAAATCGCAAACAGGGGAATAAAACGCCGACTGGTCAACGACATAAGCACGGTCAGCGTGCACAGCGCCAGACCCTGCCAGGGTACGCCGGTTTGCCGCCTGACCACGGGCAGCGCATATGCCAGCGCGATGACCGGTGCAGCGCCCAATGCCCAGAAAAATAACGGCGCCTGAATGCCGCCCCTCTGGAAGGGTGACAACCACTCGCCCAAATTGCGATAGGGCGAACTGAAATCCAGCGCGTAGGTGAGCGGCAGCAAAAAACTATTGATGCCATCGGGGTTTATCAGGCAGGCCAGGGTACACACCAGCATAATCCGAGCCGGCTTTACCAACGCTTTGACGCTGAGGTCACGCCGGGGAAAGACGAATATTCCCAAGGCCATCAGGCCGAAAATAAAGCCGCCGTGGAGATTGACCCACACCACGAACAATAGCGCCAGTTTCCAGGTAGCGGTATCTCGATTCAGCAATAGATAAATTAGGGTACTGAAACCGAGCAGCGTGTACAGGTGAGGACGGATGTCGATGAACGGCGCGGCAATGGCCATCGCGATGGCGACGCAAATAAAGGCCGCTCCGGGTTGCACCCCGTCTCGAGTCAGGGAGAGCTGCAATATACTGTAGGTCAGGATTACCACCAGCCACTTCCAGTACACCAGAGACTCCAGATCCAGTGTCGTCACCCAGCCGTAATAGATAAGATCTGCCAGCCACTCGTGATTGACCCAGGAAGCCCCGGCAGCCGAATAGGACCAACTGTCGCTCAGCCATAAACTGCCGTTTTGCAGGATTTCCCGGCCGGCGGCGATATGCCACCACAAATCCGAGCCCTGCATTTCGGTATAGCCAAAGGAAAGCGACAGCACTACCCCGGCCAGCAGCCAGGGCAAGGCGCTAACTTGCGCCGCCCTACCGTTGGGCACGGTTGCGAGAGGGGTGATATCCCTTGATAAAATAAAGCGCGCGAGACTTGGATTCGTTGTAGGTCCTGGCCAGGTACTCGCCGATGATACCCAGGCAAATCAGCTGCACCCCTCCCAGGAAGAGCACCACCAGAATGAGCGAGGGATAGCCAGCTACCGGGTTACCCAAAAACAGGGTCCTCACCAGAAAATACAAACCGTAGAGGAATGCCACCGAGGAGGTGAGAATGCCCAGGTAGGTTGACATCTTCAGCGGCACGTCGGAAAAAGAGGTAATACCCTCCAGGGCAAAATTCCACAGGCGCCAATAATTCCATTTAGTGACCCCAGCCGCCCTGGCCTGGCGCAAATAGGGAACCTCTTTTTGCGGAAACCCTATCCACGCATAGAGCCCCTTCATGTAACGGTGAGTTTCCCGCAGTGATATCAGGGCGTCGAGGGCGCGGCGACTAATCAGGCGAAAGTCGCCGGAGTCCCGCGGTATCTCCACATCGCTCAACCGATTTATCACCCGATAGAACCATTTTGCCGTGGTGATCTTAAGCCACGACTCCCCCTCCCGATCTGATCGTCGGCCGTAAACGATGTCGTAGCCGTCGCGCCACTCGCGTAAAAACTCGACTATCAATTCCGGGGGATCCTGCAAATCAGCGTCAATAATAATAACGGCATCGCCCCCGGCATGATCCAGACCTGCCGTCAGAGCCACCTCTTTGCCAAAATTTCGACTCAGTTCGATCACCGCAACCGATTCATCGTTGTCTCGCAGTCGATTCAATACTGCGGCGGTATCGTCGGTACTGCCGTCATCGACGTAGATAATTTCATAGTCCATACCGGTGGCGCGCATCACCTCGGTTAGTCGGCGGTGGAACTCGCCCAAGACAGGCGATTCATTAAACGCAGGTACTACGACCGAGAGGAGTTCTGACACACTAATATCCGCCATTCATATCCGCTGTTACTATCCATAGAAGCCGATGGTTTAATCCCGAAACACCCACAGCGAAGACAGGGTGAAATTCCAAACAATAATCACCACCATAGCGACGGTCTGTGCCAACAGGTAATTGGCGTGCAGCACAGACACGCCAATATACATGACTGAAACATTGATAAAAAAACCGCAGCCAGTCATAACCAGATAACGCTTGAGCGCCGTAGTATGGGGGCTCGAGACGGCAAATGTCCAGCTATAGTGCATCAGGTAATTGAGGGCGATTACTATCAAATAGACCACCGCGCTGCTCAGTACCGCGCCCGCCTCCAACCACTCTACAGCCACATATAGCAGAGCGTAATACAGCGCGGCCGTGGTGCCACCGACGATGCCAAAGCGGAATAAACGCGCAACGAGACTCATCAACAGCCGCCTATTTAGTAAGAATGTAGTATTGCGTCCACAACAACCAGGACAGACGAGACGGGCGCAACTTTCGTTCAAGCCACTGTAATACTGCCAGGCCTGTGTCGCCGAAAAATTCGGCGATCAGGGGCAGGTAAAAGCCCGATTTGAACTCCTCTCGAACCTGTAATCCCGCCGCTGCAATTTGTGATTTGAGCGCCGTCTCGCTGAGCAAGTTGATATGCCCCGTCTCGATGATCGGTTCGCGATAGATCCATCTCACCAATTGAATGATACCGGGCAGGAATGCGATCTTGGCACACAGTTCCAACGGGCTGTAGCGCTGGGGCGTGGAGAGAATCAGAGTCCCGCCCGGCGCGAGCAGTCGGTGCAATCCGCGCAGGGCCGCCTGGGAATCGGCAATATGCTCGATAACCTCCGTACACAAAATCAGGTCATAGCTGTTCGCGGGCAAAGTGGTGGCGGTAATATCGTCTAGCACGCACTTTAATTGGGGAATGGATTCGATCAAGGTCCTGGCCTGATCAAGGTAGGCCTCCTCTATGTCGGCGGCGAGCACCTCGCTGGCCACACTGGCCAGTTTGGGCAGATAACCCCCGGCGCCGGGCCCCACTTCCAGCGCTTTAGGCACCCCCCCCACAGCCTCGATACGGGCGACAATCCAGTCCCGTCGACTACAATGTAACCATCTCCGAGTCGGGTTGCTGGAGGTATAGAGCGTCTCCTGCAGGTCTACGAGTTGTTGATTTGACGGCACGCTCATTCCACCACACGATATATTTTTATATCGCCGACAAACATCTGGAAGGTGCCATACAACCACTTATGCATCAGCAACTCCGGCATGAAATTTTGCACATCGATGGCCTTTTCAAGCGCCAGGTGCGGGTGCCTGTTGGCCAGCGCGGCCCGATAAAACTCCACATAAGCAGGTTTGGTTTTGATCAATCGTTCCGGATAAACCGTCACCGGCCCATTGAGTTCGTTGGCGAACGCAGTGTCATACCAATTTTCACTCAATATCAGGTAATGTCCCCGCTTTAAGTTCTGCGCCTCGCCAAAGGCATATTCCGGTTTAAAAAACATAGACTGGCGCATTGCCTTGGGCGGCGGGCTTACATAGTAGCTGATAAAAACGCGATCGCGGGGATGTTCCTCGTACCACGCTCTAAGCTCCACCCGGGGGTCGCGCTGAAAATCCAGTTCGATATCCAGCGCCAACAGGGCGGGCCAGATAAAAAACATCGGCAAAAATAGCGGCACAAACCAGCGCCGTTCAGACCATGAGGTGGTCCACAGGCCATAGGCCGCAATAAGCGCCCCCGCGGGAATCAGTGCCAAATAGTGTCTATAGTAAGTGACCGGAGCGATAAACATCATATACAGCGCGAACACAGCCACCGGCACAAAACACAACCACGCCAGCCCGCCGGCGCCCTGCCGGTGGATCGCCCTCACGCCTGCGGGAATAAACAGGCAGGCGGGCAATCCCAGGCCAACAATGATCACCGCCGGCACATTGACCAGATTGCGCAGCCATTTGTTCCAGCCGATGGCTGCATAACCGCTACCAAAATTGCTTTCCATGTTACTGGTGGTGAAGTCCGCAATGATACTCACTTGAGATAGCCAGTAGGCCAGGATCGGCATCAGCAAAAAAACGGGAATCAACGGCTTGCGAATTTTGCCCCAGGGCACCAACAGGTAGTAGATACCCAGCACAGGAAACCAACTCGCCACGGGAAACGCCGCATTGCTTACCACAGCAAACAGGATAACAGTGGCGAACAACAAGACGGTAATTCGCACGCCACTCAGCCCCACCGCCAGGTATAGCCACAGTCGTTCGGATATCGTGGCGACATAGACAAACACAGCAAATACCCAGTACTTGGTCCAGATCGCGGGCAATAAGAAAACAGGGCTGGCCACCAATGCCACCAGATTTCTACGTTTGATCGCAAACGCCATTACCGCGAGCAGCAGGTATATAAAAAAGATGGAGGGGGCATCCACCGTTCCGGTGTGCGACTCGCTCATATGGAAACCCGACAAAGCCAGCAGGGCACTCGCCGTCCAGGCGACTTCGGGGCGCCCGGGCAGCAGTATCAGGGCAATGACACCGATCAGCACAACCGTTAAGGAGCCACTCACCGCCGAGTAAGTTCGGGCGATGCCAATGTGCTCTGGCGCGTGGCAATACGCCTTTGCGGCGGCAGAACTACCCACAACGTCGGGGCCCACGGCGTGCCCCGACCACTGGGCCAAGGCAATGGTTTGACGGCCGATAAATGTGGAGTAATCAAAACCCTGCAGAGCCGCGCGACAAGAGCCCCCTTCGTCAAAATTAATCAGGGTAAAGCTACCCGGATAATCCCAGTCCCAGCCGACGGTATGTGCACTATAAAGCCGGGGGAGCAGGGCCAGAACAAACAAAGCGCTCAAGTAGAGCGCGTTGCGCCCAGTGCGGGCGGTAAAAACGGTCGGCATCATCGTTTTGGATTGTTATTAAAGATAGGCCCCCAGCTTATCACGCGGCTGTCAATCGGGACACCAGGCCCGGGCTCGCTGCACTACCCTCTTTATGATTCTCTATCTACCCAGCGCGCGTCTGTACCATAAGAAGTAAATGGCGGGCAGTACCAGTAACGTCATAATGACCGCACTGACCATTCCGCCTACCATAGGGGCGGCGATTCGACTCATAATTTCAGAGCCGATGCCGCTGCCATACATGACTGGCAACAAACCAATAATGGTCGCCAACGCGGTCATTGTTACCGGGCGCACTCGCAGCAGCGCGGTGCGCAGCACAAGTTCCCGCAGACGACCCTCATCGAGCGCCTGCCCCGACTCCTTGAGCTGCAATTGTAACTCTTCATAGGCCAGCTTGAGATACTGCAGCATGATGACCGCCGTTTCGGTGGCCACCCCGGCCAGGGCGATGGCACCTACTCCAACAGCAACTGAATAGTTATAGCCTTCAAAGAATAACAACCAGACACTGCCCGTAAGTGCCAGCGGCAGTATGGCGATTATTATCCCTACTTCGACAAAATGGCGAAAGTTGAGGTACAGCAGCAGGATAATAATGGCCAGGGTGATGGGCAGCACATAGGTGAGTTTCTCCTTGGCGCGCTCCATGTACTCGTACTGTCCTGACCATTTGAGCGAGTAGCCCGGCGGCAACTGTAGATGGGTCTCCACCGCACGTTTGGCGTTCTCGACATACGTGCCCACGTCGATGCCCTCTATATCCACCAGCGTCCAGCCATTGAGCCGGGCATTCTCACTTTTTATGCTGGGAGGGCCATCCTCGATGGTAATGTTGGCCACATCGGCGAGGGGTATACGCTGCCCTCCGGGGGTTACTATCGGCAGTAGAGCCAGGCGCTCTGGAGAGTTTCTATAATCCTGCGGGTAGCGAATATTGATGGGGTAGCGCTCCAGCCCCTCCACCGAATGACCCACATTGACACCGCCAATCGCCGTTGCAATGACTTGCTGAACATCCGCGATATTCAGGCCGTAGCGGGCGGCCTTCGCGCGCTGAATATCCACCTTAATATAACGCCCTCCCGCCACCCGCTCGGAGTATACAGAGGCTGTACCAGCCACTTCGGCCAAAATTTGTTCAAGCTCCTGGCCGATCTCCTGGATAACCGTGAGCTGCGGGCCCGCCACCTTTATGCCCACCGGGGTCTTGATCCCGGTGGCCAGCATGTCGATACGCGTTTTAATGGGCATCACCCAGGCGTTGCTTACCCCGGGCAGCTTGACCAGGGCATCCAGTTCTTTTTTCAAACTTTCCGGCGTGACGCCCTCCCGCCACTGATCCCTGGGCTTAAACTGAATAAAGGTCTCTATCATGGTCAGCGGCGCCGGATCGGTGGCGGTCTCCGCCCTACCCACCTTGCCAAATACCGTCTTCACCTCGGGCACCGTGCGGATCAGCTTATCGGTCTGTTGCAGTAACTGCCTGGCCTGGCCAATGGATATACCGGGATAGGTTGTGGGCATATACATCAAGTCGCCCTCATCCAGCGGCGGCATAAATTCGCTGCCGATGCGGGACGCGGGAACCGCACTCACAATCAGCAGGAGCAGCGCACACGCCACAATCGCCCGCGGATACTTCAGGGCTGTATGCAACAGCGGCCGGTAACCGCGCTGCAACATTCTATTGACCGGATTGTGTTTTTCCGGAAGGATAGTGCCGCGCACAAAGTAGCCCATCAGTACCGGAACCAGGGTTATTGCCAACACTGCGGCGGCGGCCATGGCGTAGGTTTTGGTATACGCCAACGGGGCAAACATTCGGCCCTCTTGCGCCTCCAGGGTAAATATCGGCATGAAACTAACGGTGATTATCAGCAAACTGAAAAATAAAGCCGGCCCCACTTCGCACGCGGAGTCGGCCACCAGCTGCCATCTATCCACGCCGCTGGCCGAGTGCCGCTCCAGGTGTTTATGCATGTTTTCCACCAGCACAATAGCCCCGTCAACCATGGCGCCTATGGCGATGGCGATGCCTCCCAGGGACATGATATTGGCGTTCAAACCCTGAAAGTACATCAATATGACGGCGGTCAGCACCGCTACCGGGAGACTGATTATAATCACCAGTGAGGAGCGCAGGTGATATAAAAACACCAGGCAAACCAGGGCGACGAACAACAGTTCCTCCGCCAGTGTTTCCGACAGGTTTCTTACCGCCCCTTCAATCAGGGTCGACCTGTCATACACCGTCACCAGCTCGACTCCGGGGGGCAGGCTTTTCTTCAGTTCCGCTAATCGTTCTTTGACCCCCTCAATCGTTTTCAGGGCATTCTCGCCGTAGCGCATAATAACAATGCCGCCAACGGTTTCGCCCTCTCCATTCAACTCCGCGATACCCCGGCGCATTTGCGGACCCAGGTCGATGTCTGCGATATCTTTTAGCAAAATGGGCGTGCCCTTCACATTCAGGCCCAGCGGAATGTTGCCCAGGTCCTGCACATTTTTGATATACCCCGTGGCCCTCACCATGTACTCAGCACCGGCCATTTCGACCACGGACGCACCCACTTCCTGATTGCCCCGCTCGATGGCGTTTTGGATATGGGACAGGGGCAGCCCAAAGGCGCGCAGCTTTTCCGGGTCCACCATCACCTGGTACTGTTTGATCATCCCGCCTATGGGGGCAACTTCGGATACACCGGCTACCGTCTGCAGTTCATATTTTAAAAACCAGTCCTGCAGCGAGCGCAACTCGCTGATATCGTGCGCGCCGGTGCGATCCACCAGGGCGTACAGGTAAATCCAACCTACGCCGGTGGCATCGGGGCCCAGTTGGGGCCGCGCATTGGCGGGCAAACTGGGCGCAATCTGGCTGAGATACTCCAGTACGCGGCTGCGCGCCCAGTACAGGTCTGTGTCCTCTTCAAAAATGACGTAAACAAAGGAGTCGCCAAAGAACGAGAAACCGCGCACCGTGACTGCGCCGGGCACAGACAACATGGTCGTGGTGAGAGGGTAGGTAACCTGATCCTCCACCACTTGCGGGGCCTGGCCAGGATAGGAGGTCTTGATAATGACCTGCACATCTGACAAGTCCGGTATCGCATCCACAGGGGTATTTTTCACAGCGTAAACACCCAGGCCGATGATGAAGAACATTGCCAACAAGACAAAACCTCGATTGGCAATGGACTGACGAATGATGGCTTCAATCATGGTTGTGGCTCTCCATCATATCGCCCTCTGTCTCCGGCTGGTGATTCGAACGGCGATCCATGCGCGCAAAATCTGCCGACTTGCTGGATTCAGAATCCAGTAAGAACTGGGCCGAAGTCACCACCCGGTCACCCACGGCGATGCCAGCAAGAATCTCGGCGTTGGCATCACTCACTCTGCCCAGGGTGACTTCCACTGATCTAAATCGCCCGTCACCCAAAGCCAACACAAGCCGGTCCATTTTCCCGGTGCGTATTACCGCCTCTCTGGGTACGATCAGGGTTTTGCGGGAGCCCTCGCTGGATATCGAAACCTGGGCAAACATATTGGGACGCAGTTCCCTGTTTTCATTTGAAAAGCGCAGGCGCACCTTCAAAGTTCGCGTCTCTTCATCCAGAGTGGGGTAGATGTAATCCACTTTTCCGCGCCAGGTTTTGCCGGGAAGATAGTCCAATGTCATACTCACGGGGGCGCCCTCTTGCAATAATGGCACTTGCCGTTCGAACACCTCCGCTTCAACCCACACCTCGGATAGATTGCCTATCGACATGATCCGGGTGCCGGGCTGCACGAAAAAGCCCTCCCGGATATTGAGATTGTCCACCACCCCCTGCTGGGGTGAGTAGAACGTTACCGCCTGGCGAGCTTGGCGGGTTTTCTCCAGGGCATCGATGGCGGAGGGCGGAAACTGCAGGGCTTTCAGACGATCTTTTGCCGCGATTATCAAGGTGTGGTTTTTTCGCTTAAGCGCTAACAACAGTTCGTTTTGCGCATTGACCAGGGCGGGTGAATAGAGATCGTAGAGCGGCTGGCCCTGTTCCACAGGATCACCCTCGGCCGCGATATACAAGCGTTCAACCCATCCCTCCACTCTGGGGTGGATATGTATCAGCCGGTTCTCGTCGTATTGGACATATCCCACGGTGGAAATGTCGGATTTCCAGACCTCCAACGAGGCCTGGCGGGTTCTCACACCCAGGTTATTCACCACCTCGGGAGATATTTTAACCGTGCCTACGGCAGCATCGGAACCCGCCATTGCATCGTCATACACCGGAACCAGATCCATCCCCATGGGCGACTTGCCCGGTCTGTCCCGCCGGTAGTTGGGGTCCATAGGTGCCACCCAATAAATCGGCTCGGCGGAATTTCCCCCCTTGACCTCGCCGGTTTCAACAAGCGCCTCAGGTGCCACTACAACATAGGTAACCATTGAACTGGCGATTATTGCCGCCAGTACCAGAACCACTGTGGGTAAAGTGTTTTTCATCGGATTGCTCCTGCCCGGAGTGCCGGCGCAATCATATTGGAAGAATGTTCATCAAGCTGCCCCAACGCCAGATAGTAATTGAGCCTGGCAACGGTCTTGTAGCGATCGACGTCGATGTCCAACGCCTCTATTTCCGTATTCAGGTGCGCGATGCGCGCCCGCACGACTTCGGCAAAGTCGCCATCGTCGTTGGTATACGCGGCCAGCGAAGCCTCTGCCTGCTCCCGGATTTGGGGGAGCAATTGGCCTCGATAGAGCGCCTGGCGGGATTCGAGTTGCACCAGTTGCACCTTAGCTGTCGCCATCCCGGCAGCCAGCGTTCGCAACAGCAACCATTTTTGACTGCGAATCGCCTCCGCTTGGGACACCGCGGCGCGAACTTCCTTGTCCTGCCGATTTGCGGTAAAAATTGGCAAGTCAAACGATACGCCCAGAGAAAAGAAGTCCGCTCTATCGCCGCCCATGGGGTCGTTGTCCCGGTAGCCATAACTCGCATTTACACCCCACTCCGGTTTGTACTTTTGCTTTGCCAGGGCAACGCCTGTAGTGGCTGACGCAATTTTCTGATCCAACGCCAGCACTGCAGGATGGCGCAGTAATCGTTGCTGGTTTACCGATTCAAACGCCTTGTCGGTGGATTGAGGCGAGCCCAGCGCCAGCTGGACTTCGGGCAGTTCTTCCGGCAACAGCAAAGCGGTGAACTGCTGCTGCGGGCGCAGGGCAAGCCATTCACCCAAGCGTTGACTGTTCATTTCAAACTGTTGTTGCAGTACCAGCAATCGATCCTCAATGCGCGTCAGCTCTAACTGCGCGCGGATAACATCCTGCTGCCGACTCCCCTGTAGGGCAGTAGAATAATTCAGGGTCACCACGTCGACCAACTGCTCAAACAACTCCCGGTTAGATTCAATGAGCTTACGAGTCGCGCCGGCGCGATAGGTATCCAACCACAACTCGCTTACCGTGGCGGTTAACCTGGCAATCCTGTCCTGGCGCTCCAGCGGAAACTTGCTACTCAATGTCGCCAACTGCTTTTGCCGCAATGCCCGGCTGTCGCCCCTGGGGAACATCTGGGTCAGGCCGACTTTAAACTGACTCATGGCCTCCTGATCAAAATCAAATGTGTCAGTGGGAATATTGGCAAAACCCAGCGAGACCCGTGGATCAGGCAAAGTACCGGCAGCCACGCCCAGGGCATCCATTGCATCCTGGCTGTGCTGGCTACCCAGTAACCACGGGTCATTGGCAATGGCCGTTGACAGCGCGTCCTGCAGCGTAAGCAGCTGAGCGCGCTCAACAGTACTTTCTTGTGAGAATGCGGCGTTTTGCAGGACAATAAGACCCAGCACCACCACCCAGGTATTTTTTAGTTTCATAAATTGGAAACTCCCTTGCCCCGTCAACAATCGACGGATTTTCTTAGCTCCCGAGAAATCGGGATCGGCCTCGCCCGGACCAGGGCGATCCAGGGGCGAGAAACAATAACATCTGAACGAGGTTGTTAGCTAAGAATTGGGGGTTTATACAGATAAGAAAAGGTGTTGATGGTGCTCAACTGCGGTTGCTCAACGTGCGCGACAGCATTAAAGACCAGCGTATCGCCATTTGAGGTCACGGCGGGAATGGGGGAGTGACAGCCTTCGCCAGGGCATTGGCAGTCACTTTCGCAGCAATCACCGCCCGCTGCTTCGGCCATCGGGGAACTCAACTCCATCGAGGAACTCACCTGAGAATGACTGGAATCCACCGCCTCAGTTGCCTGCACAAGCTGGACGCCGGCAACCGTATCACTCATGCTTTCGCAGGTCGGCACAGCAAACGCCAGCAACTGGCCCAGATAAGCCAGTAGCGCGAACGTTATAAGTAGAGACCTGCCGATTGACATTAAGCCATCTCAATTAAAGACATGCACCGGTGATTATATGTCAGACCCACCCGATGGATAAATAGTTTATATTGCCTATGTTTTTACAGGGCTATTACCAAAAACCCTACCGCCGCCAGAGCCAGCACAACCAGAGTGGGTATCAGACTTATTGCCCGTACTCGTACCGAAAACTCCTCATTCAAACACCGAACTACAGGAAAAACGACCACTACACATCTTTAATCTAAAACCGTATAAAAAATATGTTGTTAGAAACAAAATATTCTTAAAACCGCATTTCCGCCGGCCTTATTGCTTTTTCTTCTGAAATTATAGGGTTTATAAGCGCTTTTAATAATATTTATATCTATAAAACATTTTTATTATTTCTTTTTAGACTAAAAAACCGCTCATTATTCCCCGATAATTCGCTCGATTAGATTCACCCACTCCGAGTGCTATACTCGATTCAAACGTCGGGTTTGTCCACACTATTAGTGGCAAACTGCATATTTTTGGGACGCGATTATTCGCGAGTTTCGACCCAGCTGCAGCCCCTTGACGCTGCGGTTCGGCCAACACTCGATGATAATAACCACGAGAGGCAGTGCTATGAAACGCCATTACTACGTGAGTGATGACCTGGACGATCTGGAAATCGTAGAGCGCGACCTGGAGGCGGCTGGGGTAACCACGCCGCAAATTCACGTGCTCAGCGAGGACGATGCGGGGGTGGAAGAGCACCACTTGCATAATGTAGAAGCGGTTCTCAAAAAAGATGTGGTGCACAGCACCGAGTTAGGCGCAGTGGTTGGTGTAGTGGGTGGCGCGGCGGTTATTCTATTTGCTTACCTGTCTGGCATCACCGAGACCTACACCTGGGTACCCCCCATATTTTTAGCCGTAATTATCGTCGGGTTTTGCACCTGGGAAGGCGGCCTGATAGGCATTCAGGAACCCCATGTGGATTTCCAGCGATTCCAGAACAGCCTCCACGAGGGCAAGCATATTTTATTTGTCGATGTCGATCCCGACCAGGAGCAAATTCTGCATGACGTTGTCAGTCAGCATCCCAAGCTAAAAGATGCCGGCGAAGGCGCCTCGACGCCGGGCTGGGTTATCGGTGCGCAGCAGAAATGGGCTAAATTTGTTCAGATCGCGCCCTAGTACTTACAGGCGCGCACTAACGCTCGAGTAGAAAGAAAGTACCGAAAACGATTGATAAGTAGTTAATAAGAAACGAAGGGATATGGGGTTATGGCCTTAGTTATTGTGCTGGTTTTACTGGTAGTCGGCTCCGTGGTTTTCCACTTTGCCAGCCCCTGGTGGTTCACGCCGGTTGCGTCAAATTGGGGGTCGGTCGACGCTACCATCGAGCTCACCTTTTGGATCACCGGCTTTGTGTTCATTGCTGTCAACCTGTTTCTCGCCTATACCATCTATCGTTTCCGGTACAGTCCCAACCGTCGCGCCCGCTACGAACCCGAAAACAAGAAACTCGAGTTGTGGCTCACAGTCATTACCGGGGTAGGCGTCGCCACGATGCTGGCCCCCGGCCTTATTGTATGGGCCGACTTTGTAACCGTGCCCGAGGGCGCAGATGAAATAGAGGTGGTGGGTGAACAATGGCAGTGGAGCTATCGGTTCCCCGGCGAAGACGGCGTACTGGGTAAAGTGGATGCCCGTTTTATTGGGCCGGACAACCTGTTCGGGATGAGCCCGGATGACGAGGCCGGCCTCGATGACATCTTGATTAGCACCAATGAATTGCACCTGCCGATTGACCGCCCGGTCAAGGTAAACCTGCGTTCCAAAGACGTATTACATGATTTTGCAGTATCCGAGTTTCGGGTAAAAATGGATCTGGTACCGGGCCTGGTGAGTTATCTGTGGTTTACCCCGACCCGCGTTGGCAAGTACGACATTCTCTGTATGGAATTATGTGGCATCGCCCACTACGCCATGCGCGGCTATGTGGTGGTGGACGAGCAAGCCGATTTCGATAGCTGGCTGGCACAGCAAAAAACCTGGAGTGACATCAAAGGCCAGCCCCCGGGAGATCCCGCGGTTGGCAAAGGTCAGTACGCAATATGCGCCTCCTGTCACGGCCAGAACGGTGAGGGCAACGTGGCCATGAATGCCCCCCGCCTGGCGGGTTTACAGCCCTGGTACGTAGAGCGTCAAATCAAATACTACCAACAGGGAATTCGCGGCGCCCACGAAGCGGATACCTTCGGCAGGCAGATGGCGCCCATGGCCGGAGTGCTGGCAGATGACACTGCCATCCGAAATGTCACGGCTTACATCAACACCTTGGAGATCACCCCCGCCGATGCAACTGCCGAGGGCGACATCGAGAAAGGGGCCCACCATTACGCCATCTGCGGCGCCTGCCACGGCACTGCAGCCCAGGGAAATTACGCCCTCAGTGCACCCAGGCTGGCGGGACAGAGTGACTGGTACCTAAAACGACAGTTGGAAAATTTCCGACTCGGGGTACGCGGTGCCCACAAGTCAGACAGTTACGGCCACCAGATGGTTTTGATGGCAAAGACGTTACACGATGAACAGGCGGTAAACGATTTGCTCGCCTATCTGAACAGCTTGTAGTACCCGGACAGCCCAACGAGGATTTTTGCATGGAACACGTTGCAATCGCAGACCAACTTGACGAGTTGCACGACCCCGACACGTTCATTACCAAATATATTTGGAGCCAGGACCACAAGGTCATCGCCATTCAATACTCGCTGACTGCGATATTTGTGGGTTTAATTGCGCTGGTGCTGTCTGGCTTGATGCGCCTACAACTGGGGTTTCCCGATACTTTTGATTTTATTGACCCCAGTTCCTACCTGCAGTTTGTCACCATGCACGGCATGATCATGGTTATTTATCTGCTGACTGCCCTGTTTTTGGGGGGCTTTGGCAACTACATGATTCCGCTGATGATAGGTGCGCGGGACATGGTTTTCCCCTACCTCAACATGATGAGCTTCTGGTTCTACCTGCTGTCGGTAATCATTCTGCTTTCCAGTTTCTTCGCACCCGGCGGGCCCACCGGCGCGGGCTGGACGCTCTACCCTCCACAGGCGATATTGCAGGGCACCCCGGGCTATGACTGGGGTATCATTTTGATGCTTGTCTCGCTGGCCGTATTCATCATCGCCTTCACCATGGGCGGCCTGAACTATGTAACCACCGTACTGCAAGCACGCACCCGGGGCATGACCCTGATGCGCATGCCGCTCACTGTCTGGGGCATATTCACCGCCACCGTGCTGGGTCTGCTGGCCTTTCCCGCCCTGTTGGTAAGCGCAATCATGATGCTGCTCGACAAGCTTCTGGGTACCAGCTTTTTTATGCCGGCCATCGTCTCGCTGGGAGAGAACATGGACTATTCCGGCGGCAGCCCGGTGTTGTTCCAGCACCTGTTCTGGTTCTTTGGCCACCCCGAGGTCTATATTGTGGCCCTGCCGGCATTTGGCCTGGTTTCCGATGTCCTGTCCACGCACGCCCGCAAGAATATTTTCGGCTACCGTATGATGGTGTGGGCCATCGTCGCCATCGGCGGCCTCAGTTTTGTGGTGTGGGCTCATCACATGTACGTCAGCGGCATGAACCCCTACTTCGGCTTCTTCTTTGCCACCACCACCCTGATCATTGCCATCCCCACGGCGATCAAGGTGTACAACTGGGTACTCACACTGTGGCACGGCAATATCCATCTCACCGTGCCCATGTTGTTTGCCATCGGCTTTATCTTTACCTTTACCCATGGCGGCCTCACCGGCTTATTCCTGGGTAATGTGGTGATCGACCTGCCATTGTCCGACACCTATTTTGTGGTGGCGCACTTTCATATGGTGATGGGCGTCTCGCCGATCATGGTGCTATTTGCCGCCCTCTATCACTGGTATCCGTTGATCACCGGGCGCATGTTAAATGTCGGACTGGGCAAGGTGCACTTCTGGTTTACCTTTTTGGGCACCTACGCCATCTACCTCCCCATGCACTACCTGGGATTCCTGGGCGTACCCCGGCGCTACTACGCGATGGGCGATACCAACTTTATCCCCGATTCCGCCCAAACTCTCAATGCGGGTATTACCGTCTCGGCCCTGATTGTAGGTGCCGCCCAATTGATTTTCATCTACAACGCCATTCGCAGTTTCCGCAAGGGCGAGAAAGCCGGGCATAACCCCTGGCAGGCGACCAGCCTTGAATGGCAAACCCCCGATGTCCCTCCACACCATGGTAATTGGGGTGAAAAACTGCCCGTGGTTTACCGCTGGGCCTATGACTACAGTGTGCCGGGGGCTAAAGAAGATTTCGTGCCGCAGAATATCCCACCCGAGGAGGTGCCCATGTCTATCGGTGACAAGGTGGGAGATAACGTATGAATCCTCTTAAAACACTGGGCGAGAAACCCTGGCTGCCCCAACCAGCGGGTACCGAACACGCCCCCACGGGAATCGCTTCAGACGCCCAGAGCGCAGCCCGAACAGCACTGCGATTTATTCTCGCCATTGTCACCGTGTTGTTTTTCCTGTTCATTCTCACCTTCCTTTCGCGCTCGCAGTATCCCGATTTTCAAGCCCTGGCCGGCCAGCCCTGGCAACCGTTTACCGACCCGTCCAGATTGTGGTTTAACACCGGTCTGTTGGCCCTTAGCAGCCTGGCTATTCAATTTGGTTTATACGCGGCGCGGCGCGAGCAACTCACCAGGGCGATAACCGGCATCAGTGTCGCCGTCTTCTTTGCCGTCATGTTTCTACTTGCCCAGCTCAACTTGTGGCAGCACCTACAGAGCCTGGGATTTTATATCAACAGCAACCCAGCCAATAGCTATTTCTATTTACTGACGGCGATTCACGGCCTGCACTTATTGGGAGGTTTAATCGTGCTGACCAATGTCGTATTCAGGGTTTGGTACGACGGTGCGCTAGATCGCCTCAGCGGCCCATTGCAGCTGTGTGCGACCTATTGGCATTTTCTCCTGGGAATTTGGTTGGTGCTGTTTGCCCTGCTGACCAGCCGACCCGATACGCTCAACGCACTCGCCGCCATGTGCGGATTTTGAGAATCGATACCATGACACGAGACATAAGCGAAACCAGCAACTTCACCGACCCCGGCGTCTCCGGCATGGTTTCGGACTGGGGCTCGGACAAGCAGGCCTTCGACATGCCCTGGGGCAAGTTGATGATGTGGATATTCCTGCTTAGCGACACCTTCATTTTCAGCATATTTCTCACCAGCTACATGAACGTGCGGATGTCTGCCACCGACGCGTGGCCCAATCCCAGTGAAGTCTTTGCCCTGACGATTGCCGGGGTTCATTTACCGCTACTGCTCATCGCCATCATGACGTTTGTGCTCATCACCAGCAGCGGCACCATGGCGATGGCAGTCAATCTCGCCTATCGGGGCGATAAGCGCAACACTGCACTGCTAATGGCAGCTACCGCACTGCTGGGGGCAAGTTTTGTCGGCATGCAGGTGTTCGAGTGGAGCAATCTTATTCTGCATGAAGGCGTACGCCCCTGGGGAAACCCCATGGGCGCAGCCCAGTTTGGCTCTATATTTTTCATGATTACGGGTTTTCACGGCCTGCATGTTTCTGTTGGCGTGATCTATCTCTCGATCGTCGCCTTCAAAGTCAACCGCGGCGACTACGAGAAAAAAGGCTACGCCATTGTCGAGATAACGGGCCTGTATTGGCATTTCGTCGACCTGGTCTGGGTATTCATCTTTGCGTTTTTCTATCTCTGGTGAGGGGGAGTTATGAGTAGCACTACTACCGGCCAAGAACACTCCATAGGCATTTACCTGAAAGTATGGGCATTGCTTTTTGTTCTCAGTACTTGTTCCTATCTGGTGGATTTTTTTGGCGCTGAAAGCTATCTTCGCTGGTCGCTCATCCTGATCTTCATGTTCCTGAAAGCCGGTTTTATCGTCGCCATATTCATGCACCTCTCCTGGGAACGCCTGGCCCTCAAGTATGTGCTACTATTACCCCCTATCGCGATTTTAGTGCTGATAGGCTTGATGGCGACCGAGGCGGACTACACCTACTTGAGCCGGCTCACCTTCTTCGAACGGTAAGTGGTAGCCGCTATCAAACACCAACCAGTGAGGCAATTCAGGTGACCTTATCCCCCAGGCTTCGCATGATTATCGGTTTTGTACTGGCCAATACCGCCATCATTGCGGTGGCGGGCCTGGTATTGCTCAACAAACCCGCTTCACCGCCCAGCATACAGGGTGTAGTCCTGCTGCAGGCTCGCGACCTCCCGCCCTTTCGCCTGTTAGATCACCACAACCGGGATTTTAGCAACCGGGATTTACTGGGGGCATGGCATTTGATCTCCTACGGCTTCACCACTTGCCCGGATATATGCCCCACAACCCTGGCACAACTTGCCCAGGTCAAAGCGCTGCTGAATGAAAACGGCGACGATTTGCCCATACTGTTCTACACCGTAGATCATCGACGTGACACCGTCGGCCAACTGGCCTCCTATATGCCGTTTTTCCATGCCGAATTTATCGGCTTAACCCATCTCGATAGCGATGATAATCTGCACCTGCCTTTCGAAGAGGGCCTGGGCATTGTTGCCGAGCTGACTCCGACTGAGCAGAACCCCAATGACAGCGCCGACCAGCAGGCCTACCAGGTGAGTCACGGGGTAACCCTTTTTTTACTCAACCCGCAGGGCCAACTGCAGGCCATTCTAAAACCCGGTACGGACAAACAGCGCAACAAGGTGTTTGACGCCCACACCATTTACAAAGATTACCTTCAAGTACGCGACTATTTCGGCTAGGCTCCGAGCTTGCATGAGCGACGCATTGTTCGCTTCCATTCACCTACGCTGGAGAGTCACCATGTCCTACGCAACCAAAGCCCTGCTTATCTCGGGACTCGCTCTTTTTTCGTTCAACCCTCTGGCAATGGCTGAGGCGACCGCCGATGACGCGTTAGCAAGGCTGAACCAGGTCATCGCCGCTCGCAGTGCCGACGTCAAGACACGTGACAACGCCAGACACCCCGCCGCGACGCTGTCCTTTTTTCAGGTTAGCCCGGGTATGACCATCGCCGAAGCGCTGCCGGGGGGCGGCTGGTACAGCCAGATTCTGGCCCCCTATCTGGGCGCTGAAGGCGCGCTGTACGGGGTAAACTATGTTGAAGAGATGTGGTCGATGTTTGGCTTTATGAATGAAGAACAAGTGAAAGCCAGAATTGCCTCGACCAAGGCATTCCCGGCCAAGGTCGCCCAATTCACAGATAATGGCATCAGCGTTCAGGGGTTTACCTTTAACTCCGTTCCGCAGGATATATACAACACGGTTGATCGGGTACTCATTATTCGCGCGCTGCACAACCTCAACCGGTTTGAAGCCCGGGCCGGCACCCGTTCGCAGGCACTGGCTGCCGTTAGGGTTATGCTAAAGGATGATGGCCTCGTCGGCGTGGTGCAACACCGTCTGGCCGAAGACGCCGAAGACGCGGGGGCCGACGGCAGTCGCGGCTACCTCAAGCAACCCGCCGTCGTCGCGATGTTCGAACAAGCGGGCTTTGAGCTGGTATCCACCAGCGAGATCAACGCCAACCCCAAGGATCAACCCGGCCCGCAAGACATCGTCTGGCGCCTTCCGCCATCCTTTAATGACAGCAAGGATAACCCCGAGCGGCACGCGGCAATGCAGGCGATTGGCGAGTCTGACCGTATGACTTTGCTGTTCAAAAAGGCCGGTGGATGAGTGTTGGCCAGCCGCCTACAGTAAATACCCTTTCGCCATCTCCTCGCCGGTGGCCCATAACCGGGCCGCCATCGCCTCATCGGTAATATGGTTGGGTACGGTGACCGTGACGGGATTACAGTCGAGAAAATAGGCTCCATTCACCCCGTCCAGAGTGGGGCTGGTAGCGACATAAACCTGGGTGGCCGCGCCCTGGGCCGGTGTTTTGGCGATAATGCCGCCAAATAGTTCAAATGCCGTGCGTATATACCCAGGTGCCGTGCGCGCGATATTGGTTTTTACCAGGCCCGGGTGAATAACATTGGAGGTAACCCCCGAACCCGCCAGGCGCTTGGCCAATTCCAGGGAAAACAGGGCGTTGGCCAACTTAGAGCGGCCATAGGCTTGCTGGGAATCGAATTCCTTTTCACCGCGCAGATTGTCAAAGTCGATACCCTCCTGCGGCGCTCGCAGATAAGCAGACCGGCTACCCACATGCACAATGCGCGCTGACTCCGCGCGCTTTAACAGGGGCAACATGTGATTCACCAGCACGAAGTGACCGAGAAAGTTCACCAGAAATATCTTTTCAATACCGTTCACCAATTCCATTTCGCTAAAAGTATTGATGCCGGCATTGCAGATTAGTATATCGGGAACAAGTCCCAGGTCTTCAACTGATCGCGCGCAGTCCACCGCCGATTGTAAGCTGGACAACTCCAGCACCAGGGGAGTGGTCGTACCTGACACGCTATCACAGGCCTTTTTTGCCTTCTCCAGGGTGCGACCGGTGCCGATGACATGGGCGCCTCGCAGAGCCAATACCCGCATCGTTTCGTAACCCAGGCCAGAATTACAGCCAGTGATCATCGCGACATGGCCAGTTAAATCCATGCCCTGCGTCACATCCTCTGCGGTGGACTCAGGGCCGAATGGCCCAATGGGCAAACGCCTGTCGAGCGCAACCTCGGTATCATCCGACACACACCCGCTGAGCAGGGGCACGGCGACCGCAGCGCTCGCATGCTGTAAAAATTGTCTTCTGTTCATACTGCGCTCCGGCTATATAACCCAGGGTTATGGAGTGAAATAACAAAATATCATAGCGTAATTTCTTGTTCTGTAAAGCTCACTCTCTATACTGAGGTTGTGGCGGTGGTTTGTACAACACGCACGCTGTGATTCGCGAACCGAAGGTCTGCCACACCTTTTGGGGAAGCAATACAAACATTTGTCAGAGGTGTTTGTGGCCATGGGGACGTGATCCGGTAGCGGGCCGGAGATTCAACCTGGTCAATATTAACGATATGCCTTGCCCCTACAGCGCCGCCGCAACCCTGTTTGCGGCGGCGCTTTTCATTTTGCTATTTCCCTATTCAACGCCCAACTGTGGCGAGAATGCGCTATGCTTCTACCTGACAATCAGGGGGATACATGGCCAGCATAAAACAATTACTCAGCGACGTTGAGGCATCCGCTGACGGCCCCGAAGTTATGGCCATATTTGATTTCGACGGCACGATCATCGCCGGGTACTCCGCCACCATATTTGTTAAAGAACAACTCAAACGGGGCGATCTTTCGGTTCGTGATTTTGTCGATTTGATGAGTGCCATGACCAAATTCGGCATGGGAAATATCGGCTTTTCCGGCATGATGGTGGTTAACGCCCAGTTTATGAAAGGCATCGAAGAGCAGACCTATATCGATGTCGGAGAAGACCTCTACCGGAAACAAATTGCCCGATTGATCTACCCGGAATCGCGGGCACTGGTGGATGCCCACCTGGCAAAGGGTCATACCGTGGCAGTTATATCGTCTGCGACCCCCTATCAAGTGGAGCCGGCGGCCAGAGATCTGGGTATCGATCACATACTGTGCACTTATCTTGAAATTGAAGACGGCAAGTTTACCGGTGGCGTGATTCGTCCCACCTGTTTTGGTGAGGGCAAAGTCACTGCCGCTGAAACACTGGCAGAAAAATGCAACGCCGACCTCGATAACAGTTTTTTTTATTCCGACAGTCACGATGACCTGCAGTTGTTGAAAAGGGTGGGCCACCCTAAAGTCCTCAATCCAAGTGCCAAGCTTGATCGAATTGCCCACCATAACCGCTGGCCCGTCGCCCGCTTCGGCAGCAGAGGCCGGCCCACGTTGGCACAATTTGTGCGCTCAGTCGCCGCCACTGCCAGCCTCGTCTCCAGCTTTGCCGCAGGCCTGCCCATCTACGCCTTGACCGGTTCGCGCCGGGCTTCACAAAATTTTTCCTTCTCCCTGTTCGCCGATACCGCCGGCGCCCTCATCGGGCTGGATCTCAACATCACCGGAGAGGAACACTTGTGGGAACAACGCCCCGCGGTATTTATCTTTAATCACCAGAGCAAGGCCGATGTGGTGATCTGTGCGCAATTGCTGCGCAGGGATATCGCCGGCGTCGGTAAAAAGGAGATTAAGAAAATACCTGTGATCGGCAAGGTACTGGAAATGGGCGGTGTGGTCATGATTGACCGAGCCGATGCCAAAAGTGCCATTGCCGCGATGAAACCATTGATAGACGCCATGAAGAAAGAGGGAAAGTCCGTTGTGCTCGCGCCCGAGGGAACGCGTACAATCTCTCCCAAGCTGACAACGTTCAAAAAAGGCGCCTTCCACCTCGCCATGCAGGCCGGCGTGCCCATTATTCCGATTGTTATTCGCAATGCGGGTGATATCGCGCCCAAGGGAGACTTTATCTTTCGCCCCGGCACAGTCGATGTGGAAGTACTGCCGCCGGTAGATACCAGTAGCTGGCGGCCCGACACGATCAATACGCATGTTCGAGAAGTGCGCAATATGTTCCTCAAGACCCTGGGTCAGCCCGAGGAGAAAGCGCCAGCTACCCCGGCAAAACCGAAAAAGAAGCCAGCAGCAAAACAAAAAGCTAAACCAAAACCAAAACCAAAAGCCCAATCCAAAACCAAACCAAAGGCTAGACCAAAGGTTAAACCGAAAGTCAGGCCCCGGGCTAAACCCAAAACTGCTGCGAAGAACAAAAAAGCCTGATGCAAGTCGCGTTGAATGAAAAGTTTAAGGCAAGCCCCTGGCCCACGAACGCTGAGCAGCGGGTTATTTTCATCCTCGATGCCAGGAATCGCTTTGAACAGAATTTACTGGAGCAGTGGCTCGCCCATCACACCGCCGATGGCGCCGGCCAGACAAGCGCAGCCCAGCTGGTCATTTCGCTGGACGACGATCGCAAAGGCATCGATAGCTCGGCACTGGAAAGTATCCTGGGAACGCCTGGCGATACTGTAATTGCCCCCCTGCGTATCGCCTGGGTACCCTCCCAGCGAAGCATCGATGCCGGACCCAGCTTACGCAACTTAATTTTTGGTGATCCGCGGCGCCCGCGCGCCGCACAAGGCCGCCGCATTTCGGAACAGTTTCCCGAACGATTGCACCTGATAGCGGGTGAGCCGGACACAGAGGCAAACCTGTACCAACGCTTCGACCACCAGCGCGGCAGCAACAGCGGCAATGAACCTGCAGCCTTCGCCGGATTCGTTGCCCGTCAGGCCGCCCTGGTACTGGATATCGGCGAACGCCGTCTGCAGGGTGGACGTTACAAAGTACCCCGTTTTGTCGCCGAGAACTTGACCGCCAGCGCGAGCTACCGGCAGGCGGTGAAGAGCCTCGCCAAAGAGCAAAACACCAGTACGGGGGAGCTGATGAAAGAGGCGGCCACCTACATGAAGGAGATGATCTCCATCCCCAGTACCTTCTGGCTGGATTTCTACTCCCGCTTTAACAATTTTTGCCTGGGCCTGGGCTACGAGGACAAAATTGTTTATCGACAATCCGACGTGGAAGCGATGCGCAAGGTGGTGCGCGATCACCCCTCCATGCTGCTGTGGACGCACAAGACCTATCTCGACGGTATGGTTATTCCCAAAGTTCTTTATGAAAACGATTTCCCAATGCCGCACATGTTCGGCGGGGCGAATATTGCGTTTGCCGGCATGGGCTTCTTATTGCGCCGCTCGGGTGCGATTTTTATCCGCCGCAGCTTTCAGGATAATCCCCTGTACAAGCTAACCCTACGCCACTACATCGGATACTTGATGGAGAAGCGCTTTCCGATGAACTGGGCATTTGAAGGCACGCGCTCACGCATGGGCAAGCTGATGCCACCGCGTTACGGCTTGTTGAAATATGTATTGGAGGCCTGCCACGCCACCGATGCCCGCAACATCCATATTATTCCCATCTCTATTAGCTACGACCTGATCAGGGACGTGGAGGAATATGCCACAGAGCAGACTGGCAGAGGCAAGGGGGCCGAGTCCCTGAGCTGGTTTATAGGCTATATTCGCAGTTTGGCAAAGCCCATGGGCAAGATATATATGGACATCGGCAAGCCCGTGATACTCGATCGGGCACCGGATCCCAATGACAGCCTGGCGCTGTCCAAGATCGCGTTTCAAATTGCGGTTGAGGCAAATAACGTCACCCCCATCACCTTTCCCTCCCTGGTAACCATGAGCCTGTTAGGGGCTGCTCCCAAAGCACTGACGGAAGATGAAGTGGTGGAGGATTTAAAGGCGCTACTAGGCTGGGCTGAAAAGCGCAACTTGCGCATCTCCAGTGATTTCGATCGGGCCTACGCCGATCAGATGGACGGCCTGTTAGGCCTGATGATTGATGAAGGCATTGTCACCCGCTACGACCAGGGCCCGGAGATTGTCTACGGAATCGCCCTGAAACAGCATCCGGTGGCCAGTTACTACCGCAACACCATCATCCACTTTTTTGTCAACAAGGCCATCATCGAATTGGCCCTGATCAAAGCCGGCGAAAATGAAGGCGCCGGCGCCCTGGACGTATTCTGGGCCGAGGTGGAGTATTTGAGAGACCTGTTTAAGTTTGAGTTTTTCTATGCGCCCAGCGAGGAATTTCAACGGGAAATTCGCGTCGACCTGGAGAGCTACGACAACAACTGGGAAGCGCTGATTGGGCAGGGGTCGGCGGGCACGGTTCAACTGCTCAATTCGATGCTACCCCTGGTATCCCACGCCACCTTGCTTACCTACGCCGAGGCCTACTCCATCGTGGTGGATCTGGCAGCACGTATGGACGCCGGCGATACCCTGGAGAAAGAGGCCTGTGTGGCCGACGCTCTGCGTCTGGGCCAACAGGCCTACCTGCAACGCAGGATCAGTAGCGAATCCTCTATTGGCAAGCTGCTGTTTAAAAATGGCTTCAGCATGTTGGAGCATCGCAACCTAACCCAAGGCGGCGATGAATCAGTAGCAGAAGCTCGCTCAGCGATGGCCCGCGAAATGCGAGACCTGCTGCGCAAACTGGACGTGATTCGCGCACTGGCGGCAACAAGCCGCAGCCTGTATTAATAAAAACCCGCGTCTGCCGGTAAATTATAGGACGGAAAAAAATGGGTGCTATGTCGAAACTGAATGTCAGCATAATGGGCGGTGGCTCCTGGGGCACAACGGTTGCCTCGCTGGTGTGCCGCAATGCGCCCGCCACGCTGTGGGCTCGAAACCCCGACACCGTAGAAGAAATTAATACGCACCACAGCAATGAGGCGTACCTGCCGGGGGCCAGCTTACCGGATAAACTGAAGGCTACCAGTGATATCGCCGAGGCCGCATCCTCCGCGGATGTCCTTATTATGGGCATCCCCTCGCAAAATTTCCGCAGCGTGCTGGAGGAGGTCAAACTTCATATTCGAGCATGGGTGCCCATTATCACGCTCACCAAAGGGCTGGAGCTGAAAACCGGCATGCGCATGACCGAAGTCATCACCAATGTATTGCCGGGCCACCCGGTGGGCGTTCTCACGGGCCCCAACCTGGCCAGGGAGATTATGGCGGGACAGGCAGCGGCCAGTGTCATCGCCATGGAAGACCCCGTCATCATGAAAGAAATACAAGCCCTCTTTAACAGTGGACTGTTTCGGACCTACACCAATGACGATATCATCGGCTGTGAATTGGGAGGCGTCCTCAAAAACATCATCGCGATCGCCGTGGGCATGGGTGACGGCCAGGGCGCAGGGGATAACACTCGCTCGGCACTGATTACCCGTGGGTTGGCGGAGGTCACCAGACTGGGTGTTGCCATGGGTGGTCGCGCTGAAACCTTCGCCGGTCTCGCCGGTATGGGAGATATGATTGCCACCTGCACCAGCAACCAGAGCCGCAACCGTCACGTGGGTGTGGAATTGGGCAAGGGCAGGGAAATGCAGGACATCATCGATGACATGCTCATGGTGGCAGAGGGGGTGAAAAGTGCCCCTGCAGTGATGGCGCTGGCGGAGAAATATAATGTTGAAATGCCAATCGCCCGTGACGTGTACCAAGTGGTTTCCGGGCAGTCCTCTGCCTTGCGGGCGTTCAGGGGTTTACTGAGGGTTACCGCGGGAGCGGAATCTGAGCCGGGTTAGGAGTAAAAATGGCTTTTTTTGTTAACAACATACGACTGGGGCAGATAGTTCAACTGGCCTTTTTGCTGGTATTAGCAACTGCTGTTAGCACGCAGGCGGCAACTACCGACACTCGCTTTGCCGACATAAAGGGCGACCCCAAGCTGCGCTCAGCCTCGGCCTTGATTACCGGCGCGAACGGCGAAGTTATCTACAGTAAGGATATCAACACAGTTCGTCCCATTGCCTCCCTGACAAAACTGATGATGGCAATGGTGATACTGGACGCCGGGCTGGATCTGGACGAAAAAATAACCATTACCAAAGACGATAGAGACCTGGTGAGGCTAACCGGCTCGCGTCTGGAATATGGTGCGACGCTCTCGCGCCGGGAGTTGCTGCAGTTGGCCCTGATGTCCTCGGAAAATAGAGCAGCCACCGCTTTGGGTAGAACCTACCCCGGTGGGATGGGTACATTCGTGGCGCAAATGAACACAAAGGCCGAGGCCTTGGGCATGTCCGATAGCCACTTTTCAGATCCCGCTGGGTTACATTCAAACAATCAGGCCACGGCCAGAGATCTGTCCAAGATGGTGGCCGCCGCCAGCACCTACCCACTCATTACTCAGGCCACCACCACTCTACGACAGGAAGTACGACCCTACTCCCGCCGCGGGCCACTGAACTACGGCAACACCAACCGCCTGCTTAAAAACAAGAGCTGGGACATTGCCTTGAGTAAAACCGGTTATATCAACGAGGCCGGGCGCTGCCTCATTATGCAGGCCAATATCGATGGCGAAGAGGTCTCTATTATCTTGTTGAACTCCTTTGGCAAACTCACCCCGTTTGGAGACTCAAACCGGCTGCGCAAGTGGATGCTGGCCAATAGCTGATGCTCGACAGACGGCAGATTATCAAGCTGGGCGCCGGACTCTCTGCAGGATCTTCCCTCCTGCTGACCGCTGGCAACACAGCAGCAGCTGTACCGATTCAATCTGCGCCACTGCGGCGCTCTATTCCCAGCTCGGGGGAGTTACTCCCGGTTATCGGCATGGGTACCTCGCTCACCTTCGACACTAACGACAATCCCGACACCCTGGCTCAACTCACCGAGGTCATGCGCATATTCATCGCGGGAAATGGCAGGGCCATCGACTCGTCACCCATGTATGGCAACGCTGAGTCCCGGGTGGGAGGAGTGCTTGCAGCTATCGACAAGCAGCCCAAATTATTCGTCGCCACCAAGGTATGGACCACCGGCAGGGATCAGGGCATCGCCCAGATGCAGGAGTCGGCCAGGCGCATGGGCGTGGATAGGTTTGACTTGATTGCGGTGCACAACTTGCTGGATTGGCGGGTCCAACTGGCGACGCTAAAAGAGTGGAAGGACCAGGGGAAAGTTCGCTACATCGGCATTACCACCTCCCACGGGCGCCACCACCAGGAGTTGCTGGCAATCATGCGCAGTGAACCACTGGATTTCGTGCAGTTCAGTTACAACATTGAAGATCGGGTCGCGGAGCGCGAACTGCTGCCCCTGGCGCAGGACCGCGGTATCGCCACCATGATAAACCGCCCCTACCAGCGCGGCTCGTTATTTGCGAAATCAAAAGGGCAGCCGCTGCCCGGGGTGGCCACCGAGTTGGGCTGTGATAGCTGGGCACAGTTCTATCTCAAATTTATTGTGGGACACCCCGCCACCACTTGTGTCATTCCCGCCACCGCCAAGGTGAGCCACATGACAGACAACATGAAAGCTAACTACGGCGGCATTCCGGATACGCAACAGCGAGCCGAAATGCTGCGCAGCTTCCAGGCACTGTAGCACTCTGCGCAGGAGAAAACATTGACCGAACTCACACCGACACTTCTACAACGCCTGCTGCGCCGGGCCTGTAATATCGAACCGCAGGAAGTGCGGGTGACGTTGTCATCTTTCCTGTTTGTACTCATCCTGATGTCCGCCTATTACATTTTGCGCCCGGTGCGCGATGCGATGGCCAGCGACTGGAGCGATGTGCAGGTGAGCTTGCTGTGGACCTTCACCTTTTTCTTCAGCGCAATCGCGGTATCCCTGTACGGCGCGGCGATATCGCGGGTTCGATTTGATCGGCTTGTGCCTTCGGTGTACGGTTTTTTCGCCCTGAGTTTTGTGCTGTTCTACGTCGGCACCCAGGCGCTGAGCGATAGAGCCTTGCTGGATAAAGCGTTCTATGTGTGGATCAGTGTCTTCAGCCTGTTCCATATCTCGGTGTTCTGGAGTTTCATGGCGGATCTGTTCTCTCGCCCACAGGCCATCCGCTTGTTTGCATTTATCGGCGCGGGTGCCAGCGTCGGCGGTATTATCGGCCCCGCCATCGCCGCCGCCCTCGCCCGGGATATCGGCACCGATCAACTGCTGCTTATCGCAAGTGTGTTGATGATACTCACCATTCCCAACATAGGCCTGCTGCAACGATTGAAATCAAGCGCCCTGCACAATAGTGGTGACGTGGCCGCACCTACCAGTAACGCCATCGGCGGCAATCCATTTGCCGGCTTCACTGAATTTATGAAAAGCCCGTTTCTGCTGGGCATTGGCGTTTTCATCCTGTTCTACACGTCCATCAGTTCCTTTGTGTACTTCGAGCTGAAAAACCTGCTGGCCGACTACGACAGGGACACCCGCGTCCAAATCTGGGCCCAAATGGACCTGGCGGTCAATAGCCTGACCATTCTGATCGCCGTCTTTGCCACCGGCCGCATTGCCAAACGCATGGGCCTGCCCTTCACCCTCGCCTCGGTCCCGGCACTGGTAGGCGCGGGCTTTGTCACGCTGGCACTCGCCCCCACCGTGGCCGTTGTCATCGCTCTCCAGGTGGTCCGGCGCGCGGGAAACTATGCCATTACCCGCCCGGCGAGAGAGATGCTGTTCACGGCGGTAGACCGGGAGACCCGATTCAAGGCCAAACCGGTGATTGACATCGTCATCTATCGGGGCGGCGACATGCTCAACGCCTGGGCCTTCACGGCCCTCACCCAGGGGCTGGGGCTGGGGCTGGCGGCGGTAGCGGGAGTAGGCGCGGTGATTGCCGCCCTGTGGGGGGTTGTCGGTGTCTACCTTGGCCGCCACTTTCAGCGCACACAGAACGGCGAAAATGTACAAGAATAAGCCTCAGTTGTAGTTTTTGAGTCAAATAGTTGAGCCACTCGCAATTCCTTGCCTCTCCCCGCCAAATTGATCATGCCACTGCCTGCTGCGAAAGCTATACTCAAAGCTCTGGATATATAGAGGTAACTGACTATGGCGACAGCAACGGAATACAACCTGGGTCCCAATACTTTTCCCCGGGGCTGGTTCATTGTGGCCGAGAGCAAAGAACTCGATGTTGACGGCACCATGGCGATACGATTTTTCGGCCAGGATCTGGCCCTTTATCGCGGCGAGAGCGGCAAGCCGGTCCTGCTGGATGCCTACTGCTCTCATATGGGTACCCATCTGACCGACAGCAAAAGCTCGATGATCGTAAAAAACGGCAAGCAGATTGAAGGCGACTCCATTCGCTGCCCCTACCACGGCTGGCGCTATAACTCCGAGGGCCATGTCGATGACATCCCCTACTCCGATGGACCCTGCCCCAAGTCGGCCTCCATCCGCTCCTACCCGGTGGTGGACAATATGGGTTGTGTGATGGTCTGGTACGACCCCGATGGTCGCGAACCGGATTACGCAGTGCCCACCCTGCCCGAATGGAACGACCCCCGCTGGGTGCAATGGGAGCTGGATCATTTAGGCGAACTACCCATCCATCCCCAGGAAATACTGGACAACATGGCCGATGTGCAGCACTTGGGTCCCACCCATGGCGCGCCCAGCGAGTACTTTGAAAACGAATACATCGACCATATTTGCATCCAACGCCAGGGCGGCGAGATGCAACTGTATGATACCTATTTGTATACCACCACATGGTATACCGGCCCCGGCATTTTGCTTTCCAAGCAAGTATTTGCGGGTAACGTCATTTTCGAACTGATTGCCAATACCCCGGTGGACGATGGCATCAGCAAATGTTGGCACGGCTGCCTGTTTCAGGGCAGCGAGGAAGTGGCCACCGACGCGGATCGCGAAGCGGCCAAGGGCGCTCAGGCGGGCGCGCTGGAGGCGTTCTCCGCTGATTTCAATATCTGGAAGAACAAACGTCCAGCCCTGAAAATAATGCAATTGAAAACGGACGGCCCCTTTCGCATCTGTCGCAAGTGGTACGCACAATTTTACGCTGCACCCGAGGGTGTAGATGCCATTCGCAATGAAGTGAACGGCATACACCACACCCTGAACATGCCCACCCCGGCGGAATCCGGTCACAACATCGACGACGGCCTGCCGTTCTAAAAAACCGGGACAGATTTATTTTTCTTCCTAAATAAATCTGTCCCGATTATCCTTGGGGGTCAATTCAGTCGTCGCCAGGAGGTACTCCATGCTGATGGATGATCAAGCCGTCGCGGAAAAAGTACTCCATCATATCGCGAATAAGACCACCGACTCTGCCGATGAGATATGGCGCGAGCCCGTAGCCAATTACGTCAGTGCATCACGCCTGCAAATGGAGATTTCGAACATCATGCACCGTTGGCCAACGGTGTTCTGCCCCAGCTCGGCCCTGCCGGATATCGGCTCCTATGTCGCCAGGGACGCGGCGGGTACGCCGCTGGTTGCCGTGCGCGGAGAGGACGGCGAAATCCGGGTGTTTCGCAACGCCTGCCGGCACCGGGGCATGCGGGTGGCGCAGGGCAGCGGCAAAAGTCGGCTATTTGTCTGCGGCTACCACGGCTGGGCCTATCAACTGGATGGGCGGTTGTCCCACATTCCCCATGAAGAAGGCTTCCCCAAGCTGGACAAATCCTGTCATGGCCTGGTTCGCGTGGAGGCGAAGGAGCAGGATGGCCTCGTGTACGTGGTGCAGGATGCGACACCGGGCTGCTGGGATGCGCTGGCAGAAATCCCAGCCATAATTGAGCCGGATCAGCAGGTGTTTACCGCCGGGGAATATACCGTGCAGGCGAACTGGAAAATATTCACCGAAGGGTTTCTAGAGGGTTATCACATCAAACCCACCCACCGGGACACTTTCTATCCCTATGGTTATGACAACCTGAATATTGTGGAGACTTACGGTCGAAATGGCCGCATCACCTTCCCCTTCCAGAGAATTGAAAAACTGGCCGATGTTGCGCCCGCTGAACGACGCGTTGATGGTCGATTGACTTACGTGCACCATCTCTTTCCCAATGTCGTGATCGCGATTCTATCCCACTTCACCAGCGTGGTAGTGCTGGAACCCGATGGCCTGGGCCGTACCCGCACCTTCACCTGGACCCTGACCAACCGGGGCAAACTCGATTCAGAAAAAGCGGTGGAGGATGCCAGGCGCGACGCGCATTTCGTGAACAATACCGGTCAACGCGAAGATCGCGATATGGTTGAGGCTATCCAGTACAGTATTGCCAGCAAAGCCAATGATCACTTTACCTTCGGGCGCTATGAGAAGCTGGTGAGCCATTTCCACCGCAATCTCCACGATTGCATAGGCGATTCAAGCTAACAGAAGTAGAGGCATTCGACCGCCTCGCTTAGCTTTGCAACGGCAGCGCTTTCCCCTCACATCTTCAGACGACACTCTCATAATGCTGAACTTCGGGAAAAGGGTCATAAAAATGGTGCAATAACGTGCGCCATTGCTGATACTCCGTCGATTCCCTGAAACCCACGGTGTGATCCTCTAGCGTCTCCCAGTTCACCAACAGAATATACTGGTTTGGCTTTTCGATGCACTTTTGCAGCTGGTGGGAAATATACCCATGCATGCTGGAGATGATCGCCTGGGCTTTGCCAAATGCAGTTTCAAACTCCTGTTCCCGACCCGGTATTACGTTAAGAATTGCCACTTCGAGTATCATTACTGGGTTCCCCTGTGTCTCATAGCTCAAGGTTGCAACAGTAGCTCGTACTCCGCATGGGCCGCAATGGCCTCGTCGCTAAACCACCAGTAGCGCTTCTCACCGCTCAGCCAATTGGGGAGGAAATTTTTATTCCAGGGGTCGAACCAGCGCTCGCTGACACCGCCGGGGAAGTGGGCCTCCACCTTCTGAGTATCCGCCATGTCGATAATAATCCGCATGGAATCAATCACTTTCGCTTCATAGGGCTTATCGAAGGAATACAGCCCGCGCAGCAGTGTTTCTCCCGAGCCACTCATGGCGTGTTCGCCACCACCTATCCAGCGAGCTGCGGATTTTCCGGGGATGAAGGGATGAAAAAATGTGACCGTGTGGGCGGCGCCCCAACGCCAGCTTGCACTATCGCCCCCCCAGGCCTTGTTCAATTCAGCCAGGGCAGCGTGACCGGCCCGAATGATAATGTCATCGCGGCTCTCAATTTTAGGGGTGCGACCATCATCAAACCAGGGGCTGCTGTCCTGCTCATACCAGCGCAACACCCGCTCCTGCCAATAGTAGGTTTGATTCAGATAAGCCATTAACAAGGGCTCATCCATGTCATCGGAAAATGTCTCCAGGGCGAAGTGGCGTAAAACCGCCTGAAAGATCAGCGGCGCGGCCAGGGCCTTGTCATCCATTAAATTCCAGGCGGCCAATTCGCCGGCCATAGATTTCAGCTCCGGCTCCGCCTCGAAGGCGGCAATAATGGCCGGCAGCATTCGCTGCGCCAACAGGTTTTTGATATCCAGATTAAATGCCCAGTGATCATCCGCACTCACCACAGGTTTTTCAAACAGCTCCATCAAGCGGCGATACCGCCATGAGCCGGAAAAGTGGGTAGAGTACTCGTAGGGGTAATCTGCCTCGGTCACCCGGTGATTCGCCGTGCCTACCCAGCCTTTCGCAGGATTTAGCTGCAGGGGCATTTCTTCCGGGGGAATACGCCCCAGCCAGTTGTCCTGCGCCGTGGCCAACAGCGGAACCAGCCCGTTGCCCACGGCGCGAATAGGAACTACACCTGACCCCACGCGGGCAATATTGCCCTGTGTATCGACCACCACATAGTTCAAGGGTGTCGTCGTCTTGCCAATGGCGACCAGCGCCTCATCAACCGATTTGGCCAGCAATAGCTCACGATTACCGGAATCGGGGCCTACATATTCCGGCACAGACCAGCGCAGTGACAGCACTTTGCCCTCTACCAAACTCATGCCGTGATCCGAGATAATGGGGCCGCGCACAGTTTCACGGATCTGCATGCTCTGGCTGCGATAGCCGCCCTCCGCGTCACTATCACGCACAAGAATGACCTCGCTACGCGTGATAAAAGGCAGGGACTGCTCACCCTGCATATAATTGGCGGCGTTATCCGGGTCTACCGTCTCAATAAAGATATCCACCATATCCGAGTAGCCGTTGGTGGCGCCCCAGGCAATGTGCTCCGTTCGCCCTACCCCCAGCCCCGGACCCCCGGGCGAGGCGGTGCCCACCGCCCGTAGCTGCGGTGTGATAATCCCCATGGGATACCAAAACCCAGGCAGATTGCGTGCGTCGAGATGGGGGTCGTTGGACAGGATGGGCGCTCCCTGCGCCGATTTTGCCCCATCGCTGGCCCAGGCATTACTGCCCATGGCATAGCGGGGTTCAAAGCTGCTGATCAGACTGTCATCTACGCGCAGGGCGAGTGCCTCGGTCATCGGCACCGGTTCTTCACGTTCCGTCGCCGGATCGTCCGGGTTGATGGTAAGCGGGCGCAATTCATGGGCACGCTGGGGGCCGAATTGGTCAATCAGCTGCAGGGTAAGTAATTCCTGCCGCCAGTTCACCGAACTGCTCCAGATTCTAAAGTATTGAATGGCCAGGATATCCTCCAGGGTCCACACCTGCGGCGTGTGGCCCATCACGGAAAACATCAACGGGTATTCGTCTTGTCGTTCCGAGATAAACGCGTTAATGCCGCTCAGGTAGCGCTGCAAATAGTTACGTTCTTCGGTACTGATGCGATCCAACTGGCGCCGGGCAAAACCGGAAAGATCAAGCAGGCGGATAATTCGGTCATTCTCAATACCCCGCTCGCCAATAAATTCGGCCAATCGTCCGTGGGCCAGATACTTGAACAGCTCCATCTGGAAGATGCGATCCTGGGCATGAATAAAACCCTGGGCCGTCAGGGCGTCATCCAAGGAGTCGGCATAGATGTAGGGTATCCCCGCGTCGTCCCGTAGCACTTTAACTTGTGCCTGTAGTGGGGAGAGTACCAGGATCCCCTCACGCTGATAGGCGTCCAGCCGCGGTAGAAAGAACATCGCACCCAGGGCGACTAGCACGACAAACAGAAGAAACTTTTTCATAAGCAATGTAATTCCTGCACAGGGCTGGTGTTGCCGGACACGCCCACCCTAAGGTGGGCGTTCAGGTTTCCTAGTACTCGTAGATGAAGTCTATACCCGTACTGCGAGGTGTGCCAAAGCTGTTTCCCGCATACCCCAGACCCGAGCTGACACCCAGATCTGCACCGTAAACTTTGTACTCTTCATCGGTGATGTTGCGAATCCACAGCGCAGCGCGCAAGCTGCCTGCATTACCCAGCTGAACCTCGGACACGCCAACTCGCGCGTTCAACAAGGTTCGCGATTCCGAGTTGCCGTAAAGACTGGAGGAGAAATTCTCCGCATCCGTATAGGTAGTATCAAAGCGGGCATCCAGATAACCCCATGACACAGGCCGGGCATAAACCAGGCTTAGGCTACCCGACGCCTTGCCATCACCGCGACCGGCATTGAGGGGGTCGTCCAGATCAGTTTTCACGTAGCCGTAGGATCCGCTGAGGCTGATGGTGTCTGTCAGCAGCGCTTGAAAGTCAATCTCCAGGCCCTCGGTAGTGTTCTCGCCAGAGTTTCTGATGGTGCGCACGCCATTGACAAATTCCGTTATCTGCAGGTTGTCATTTTCATTGTAGAAAATAGCCCCATTCACCCGCAGGCGGTTATCCAGCCACTCGGATTTCACCCCGAGTTCCCAGGAGGTTATCTCCTCGGGATCCGCAGGCGTATCAAACACCTCGAAATCGGTGTAGTCGTCGCGATTCAGTGCGCCGATACTGTACACACCCGCGTTGTATCCCTCAGCGCGCTTGGCATAAAAACTGAGGTCCTCATTCGGCGCGTAAGAAACAACAAAGTCGGTGGTAAACTTCGACCAGTCTTCCTTGGTCGTGTGCGGTTCATCGAACCGGGGGTCGTCAGCCAATAGAGTCACTTCTTTTTCATCTTCGGTGTAACGCAAGCCCAACGTCACATCCCATTGATCATTGAGGTAATACTTGAACTGGCCGAATGCGGCGGCCGAGGTGTTGTCAACGCTATAAAATGAACCCGCAGAGTCAAGCAAACCCCTGATCACAAAATTGGGAGATTGCGGAAACCAGAATATCGCATCCCAGGGGTTGAGTTCTTCGCCGTCCTCCTGAAAGTAAAACAGACCCGCTACATAGTCCAATTGATTGTCAAACGCGCTGCCTATGAACTGCAATTCCTGGGAAAACTGGTCCTGTTCCTTGGTGCCGCTGGTGTGAAACATGGGTACCACCACACCCTCCGGGGTTTGCCAGGAGCCACCATCCAGATCTGTGCCGCGAACATTTGAATCGTAGTCACGATAGGCGGTAATGGACTTGATCTGCAAGAACTCGGTATCCCAGACCAGAGTCAGATTGTGACCGGATACTTCCGTTGTCTCCACTTTGGCGTTATCCAGGTGAAATTTGTCCAAACGCTTTTTGGGCTCAACGACAGACAGCATTTCCCGCAGCGGATTATAGCCGGCGAAAAAGTCCCCAGTACTAAAATCGAGCGTACTGGCGATATCCGCGCCCTCACCAATGTGGGTGATCTGTAGAGGCATGGGTAAAGAATCAGTTTTGGTTTGATCGTAGCTGTAGTCGGCGCCAAAGTTGTCGCTGAGTTCCCAATGCAGGGCGATGCGAAAGGCATCGGTGTCCAGGCTGCCCAGGTCCTTGTCGCCCATCGGATTGGTATTCTCCGCCCAGCCGTCATAGTCCCTTATCATATAGGACAACTTGGCACTCACCCCGCCAACCGTGGCGGTATCGAGCGAGGTCAGGGAGCGAAAGTCACCGAACTCGCCAAACGTTAACGACTGCTTGAAGCCCCAGTCTCCCGTGGGTTTCTGGGTAATGATATTAATAGCACCGCCGGTTGTGTTCTTACCCCACAATGTGCCCTGGGGGCCACGCAAAATTTCAATTCGCTCGATATCGACGATATCAAATACAGCGCCGGCGTTACGGGCGATATAGGCGCCATCCACATACATACCCACCTTGGGATCGACCGCGAGCGACGGCTCGCCGGTACTCACCCCGCGTATATTGGTTCTAATGTTCCCGGCACTGCCAAAGGTCTGAACAATCGCCACATTGGGCGCGTACTCACCGATATCGGTCGCATTGAACGCGCCGATAGCCTCCAGTGCATCGGAGGTAAACGCGGTGATCGCAATAGGGGTTTCCTGCAGCGACGATTCACGTTTTTGCGCCGTTACCACAACTTCTTCCAGTTGCGCCTGGGCCGGGTTTACCAGGACCGCAGCCAAGAAGACCGGGCTGGCGGTTAATGTTGCCTTCGATACGGCCTGTGCTAATGTCTTGATTGTCGTCATCATCGGGGAGCTCCTGTGCTTTTATACTCTAATTTGGAGTATTTGAAAAAGAATCGCCATAATACTCTAATTTGGAGTATAGTCAACTCATGAACAAACCCCCCAATCTCACGCCTACGTCCTATGCACTGCTGGGTCTGCTCGCGCGCAACCCGCAGTCGGCCTACGAACTCAACGCCCTGATGCAAACCAGCCTGATTCGGGTATTCTGGCCAAGGGTGGAGAGTCACGTGTACACCGAGCCCAAAAAGCTCCTGCAACACAAACTGGTCAGCCGGCAAAAGGAAACACTCAACGGCCGCAATCGCACGGTCTACACCATCACAAGCAAGGGCAAAACCGCTCTGCAGGCGTGGTTAAGCAGCGACGTCGAAGTCAATTTGACGATGCAGGCGGAATTCATGCTCAAATTGCTGCTGGCGGACGCCGGCAATGTGGCGGATGTGCACAATACCCTGGAGAAGTCGCTGCGGGCCAGTCGGGCCGACCTGAAACTGGCCATTGCGGGAATTCGAGAGATTCTGTCCCACGAGGGCCGGGCCCAGGCGGGCACCCCCTACAACGGCATTGGCATCAACCTGATGGCAGACATATTAATTGCCCGTTACCACTGGGGGCACTACGCCCAACAGGCGACTCTGGAAGTGGATGACGAAATGTCGGTGTCGGACAAAGTGGCCCTTGGGCGTTCGGCCTATACCGATGCACTGGAAAAAATGGAGGAAGCGCTGCGCTAGAAATTGTCACGGTGGTCGCATTTATGCCTATAAAACTAGAAGGTATTCCGCTGAATGGGGTAGAATCCCCGCCATGAGAAAAGTGCTGACCCTCCTCTTCGCCGTCACGGTGTTGTCCGCCTGTGTGACCAGTCCCACTGGCCGCAGCCAACTCATGCTGATTTCGCCGGAGTCTGCCATTGTGGAATCCCGCAAGGCCTACTTGAGCACGGTCAGTGATCTGGACAAACAAAATAAACTGGTCGACGACCCCGCTCTTATAGAAAAAGTACAGGTCATTACGGGCCGTCTGGTGACGGCAGCCATCGCGCTTTATCCCGAGTCGGCCAGATGGGAGTGGAGTGTCGCGGTTATCGACGACCCCGAGACCGTCAATGCCTGGTGCATGGCGGGTGGCAGAATGGCGGTGTACACCGGGCTGTTTGAAAAACTCAAACTCACAGATGCAGAGTTTGCCCAGATTATGGGCCACGAAATATCCCACGCCCTGGCCAATCATACGGCAGAGCGCATGTCCCGCGCCATGGCCACTACACTGGCGGTGGTAGCACTTGGCGTGATGTCTGACAAACCCGCCGCTACGATGGGCGCCGCTGCTCTGGCCGCCAAATTGGCGTTGGAGTTACCCAATAGTCGTACCGCGGAGTCAGAAGCCGATCACATCGGTATTGAGCTTGCCACCCGCGCGGGCTACGACCCGGATGCCGCAGTCACCCTATGGCAGAAAATGGCTGCGCTGGATGGTTCCAAACCGGCGAAATTTCTCAGCACCCACCCCTCTCCGGAAAACCGGGAGGCCGCTCTGGCCGCCCTCATACCCCAGATGCGCACCCTGAATCCCCAGGGAGTACCGGCGCCAGTCCATCCTGTGACTATCATCCGATAAAGCGAATCAATGCGGAGTACCCGGGACATCCCCACCGCAATTTTCACTCCCCCCTGCCGCTCAATGATGACGGCGATTCCTTGCCCAATCCCTATACACATGCTGATCAGGGCGTAGCGGCCGGCGCTGCGCTCCAACTGCCGCAGTGCAGTTAGTGTAATCCGGGCGCCAGAAGCGCCAAGCGGGTGTCCGATAGCGATGGCACCGCCATTTGGATTGACGCGGGTATCATCCACACTGAGTCCGAGTTGCTTGAGGCAGCCCAGAACTTGAGTGGCGAATGCCTCGTTAATTTCAATAACGTCCATATCGTCCAGCGTCAGGCCGGCGCGCTGCAGCGCTTTCCGGCTGGCTGGCACCGGCCCCAAGCCCATAACCCGCGGATTAACACCGGCCACCGCGCCAGCGATAACCCGAGCGCGAGGTACCATGCCGTGGCGCTCGGCACAGGCGACGGAACCCAGTAGTAATGCACCGGCACCATCGTTGATGCCAGAGGCATTGCCAGCGGTTACCACTCCACCGGGAAACAGGGGGCGAAGCTTCGCCAATTTTTCTGTACTGACGTCCGGGCGGGGGTGTTCGTCTTCGACAACGACGACGGACTCGGTTTTGCGGTTGCGAGAAGGCACTTCAATGGGCAGAATTTCTTCGGTGAAAAACCCACCTGCCCTGGCAGCGGCATACTTCTTCTGTGATGCAGCAGCGAAGCTATCACTTTGCTCGCGGGTAATATCCAGGTCGGTGGCAATATTGTCTGCGGTTTGCGGCATGGTGTCGCCGCCGAAGTCGGCAATCAATTTTGGATTGGGAAATCTCGCACCCAGGGTGGAGTCTTCCAGGGTCTGGTTTCGGGAGAAGGGACTTTCAGCCTTTGCCAATACCCAGGGTGCCCGGCTCATTACTTCGCAGCCGCCGGCGATGAATAACTCACCTTCCTCGCAGCGAATAGCCCGGCTGGCGTCAAGCACGGCTGCGACCCCGCTGCCGCAGAGGCGGTTCACCGTAAGGCCGGCGACAGATTCAGGCAGGCCGGCCAACAGACCGGCGTGACGCGCCAGATTGCGCGAATCTTCGCCCGCCTGGTTGGTGTTACCCAATATCACATCTTCGATAGCCTCTCCGGGAATGTCATTGCGCGCCATCAACTCGCGAATCACCGAAGCCACAAGGTCATCGGGGCGCACTCGAGACAGAGCGCCGGCATGACGACCAAACGCTGTGCGCAGGCCGTCGTAGATAAAGACCTCATTCATGGCGCTATCTCCAGGATATTGGAGTCGAGTTCGTAGTGCGCTTCAGTGTTTGCGGCGACGTCTTCTAGCGTAACCCCCGGCATCAGGGCAACTAACAGCATACCGGCCTCATTGAACCGAAACACCGCCAGGTCTGTGATTAAGGTATCAACCCGCCCGTTTACGGTCAGCGGCAAATCGCAGTCGGCAACCACTTTACTTGCTCCGTCTGAATTGCAGTGTGTCATGGTAATAATGAGCCGGTTCGCCCCGGAGGCGAGGTCCATGGCGCCACCCACACCCAGCAGTGGTCGGTTGGGCACTGCCCAGTTGGCCAGGCTGCCGCTCTGGTCGACTTGCAGGCCGCCCATGATGGCCACATCGACATGTCCGCCCCGGATCATGGCGAAGGAGGTTGCGCTGGGGAAATAGCTGCTGCCGGGCAGTGCTGTGACCGGGATTTTTCCTGCGTTAACGGGGTAGTCGAGGGCGCCACCGGATTCCGGTTCTGGCCCCACACCCAACATGCCGTTTTCAGTATGCAGGATGATGCCATGCTGCGGGGTAATCAGGTCCGCGACCAGGGTAGGAATACCGATGCCCAGGTTAACCACTTCTCCGCGCTGCAGTTCCGCCAGTGCCGCTTGTGCAATGGCCATGCGTTTTTCGTCCACTTTCTTGTCACTGGAAGCAACCGAGGCTGAGGACCCCAGGTCCTCTATCTGCAGGGAAGCCTGCGTCAGGTAGTCGACAAAGCAGCAGGGGGTATGAATGTGCTCGGGGAGCAACTCGCCCAGCGGCACAATCTCTTCGGCTTCAACAATCACCAGGTCGGCGGCTGTCGCCATGGCCTGATTGAAGTTGTTTTCGGTCATACGGTACTGCAGATTGCCAGCGGTATCCGCACGCCAGGCCCTGATCAACGCCACATTGCCGCGGATTGGCTCGACGAAAACCATCTCCTTGCCATTGATGTTGCGGGTTTCACGGCCCGCGGCCAACAGGGTGCCGGCTGCGGTGGGGGTGAAGAAGCCGCCAAGTCCAGCGCCCCCGGCACGCACAGCCTCTGCCAGCGTACCCTGGGGTAATAACACCGCGTCGATATCCCCTTGCTGGGCTGCGGCAACAGCTTCCCGGTTACTGGTAAAATAGGAACCAATCGCTTTTTTAATCTGGCCATTGCGCAACAGGCGTCCACCACCGAGTCCGGCCTCGCCAATATTGTTGCCAATATAGGTCAGATCGGTGCAGTCGCTCTCTGCCAGGGCATGAAGCAGGTGAACAGGGTTACCCGTCATGCCAAAACCGCCGACCAGCATGACATCGCCGCTATGTACATGGCTGATCGCCTCTTCGAGCGAGACAATTGGAACTGATTTCATAGTTTTACCTCTTTAGCGGCGCAGATAGTGCTGCACCTTGTCCTCGTCGAGGGTGATGCCCAGTCCCGGTTCATGTTTTACCCAGACCCGATTGTCGCGGTATTCAACAGGCTCCTGAACCAGGTCATCGGCGAGCCAGATGGGACCGACCAGTTCGTTGCCGTAATTGATCTGGGGCAGCGCGGCAACCAGATGCATATGGGAAGCCGTGCCGATAGAACTTTCCAGAAATGTCCCTGCGTAGCAGGGAACGCCCCCGGATGCAGCAATCGCTACGATCTTCTGGGTGGCTAGCAAACCGCCTGACTTGAGTGGTTTGAGGGAAATTGCGTCGGCTGCGCCGAGCGTCAGCAACTCCCGCGCATCCTGTTGCGTGCAAGCAGATTCGTCGGCCAGTATGGGCAAGTCACAGCTCTGTCGCAGTCGCGCCAGTCCCTCACGGTTCCATGCTTCCAGTGGCTGCTCGATAAGAAGTAGGCCGTGTTCGCGCAATTGTGGCAGCAGTGACCGGGCCTGGGCTTCGTTCCAGCTCGCGTTGAGGTCACCCCGTACGCTGGCCCTGTCATTCAACCCCCTGCACAGTTCCCCGATATAGCTGACGTCCTCAGTCGGCGATTTGTAGCCCATTTTTACCTTGAAATCATGGGCCAGGTTGTCCGCCATCATTCTCTCCGCTTCCTCGATATCAGCGGCGGCGTCGCCCATAGCCAGGGGCCAGTTGATCACTGCCGAGTCCCGGTACAAACCGCCGAACAGCTCGTATACAGGCACGTCCAGTGCCTTGCCCTTGATGTCTAGTAAGGCCATTTCAACCGCTGCCTTGGCGAAATTGTTGTTGGCTGCACAGCGGTCCAACATTTCCAGCAAGCGGGTAATGTTCATTGCGTCCTCACCGATCAGCAAGGGGGCAAAATATTTCTCGATCATGAGCTGAATGGTTTCGATCGCTTCTCCGGCCCACCAGGGTCCACCCGGAGTGGTCGCCTCACCAATTCCCAGAATTCCATTGCGCGTGCGAATGCGCACCAACAGGAATGCCTTGATGTTGATGGACGTCGCTGAAAACTTGTGAATGCGCTTCAGCGGCAGGTCAACGAGCTGGGTTTCAATGGATTCGATTATTTCCGAGGACATACCTGTTCTTCCACTGGTAGCAGCCAAAATCACTTAGGCCGAACGCCTTCGCAGGCATCTTCCAATAAAGCGACGACACCTTCATAGGTGACTTCCGCTGGATTGGCGTAGGGATTTTGGGTAGCAATACTCGCCGCCTTTTCAATGTCATTCACGGTAAAGCCTATTTCCTGTAGTCCTAGCTTGGCACCGATACTGGCGTTCAAGTCATACAGTCCCTGGGCCGCATCATCGGTGCCCATGGCGCGACAGATACGCGCCATGGCCTCCGGTGCGGCGGCGGCATTGTAGCGTGTCGCATAGGGCAAGATAATCGTGTGCACCTCAGCATGCGGTAAATTGAAACTACCACCGAGGGCATGGCACAGCTTGTGGTGCAGTGACATACTCGTGGTAGCAAGTGCCGAGCCCGCCAGGTAGGCGCCATACAGGGCTTGTGAACGAGCCTGTTTGTCGTCTGGTGATTCAACCACCTGAACCAGACATTGACTGAGCGCTCGAATACTCTCCTCCGCAATCAGGCTGGTAATGGGATTGGCATCGGGCGCATATAAGGCCTCCACGCTGTGGGCAATGGCATTGACGCCACTCGGGCCGGCGATAAAAGCCGGCAGCGACATGGTCAGGTCCGGATCATACAATACCGTGGCAGGCAATACCCGGAGGTCGCGTCCGGTCTTCTTCACGCCATCATCGGTCAGCCCCCAGATGGGGGTCATCTCCGAGCCGGCGTAGGTCGTCGGAATCGCGACAATAGGGTGTTCGGAGCGCAAAGCCAATGCTTTGCCCAGACCAGTAGTTGATCCGCCACCGATACCGACAAAGCAATCCACATCAGCCGAGTTAGCGACTTCCAGCGCCTGGTCCACAACGCCAACAGGTACGTGCATAGTGGCATTGTTAAAGGCCACTGCAAAGCGGTCACCAAGTAGCTCCGCTACCATATCGCCCTGGGTGGCCTGCTCTGGCGTGGTCATCACCATGGCGCGCTTGCATCCTAGCCTGTCAATTTCATCAGCGAGTAACTGCAAACTCCCGGCACCGAAAATAATGCGTCCGGGCAAGGCGTTATAGGTGAAGTTATTCATAATCATGTGACGTTTCTCCTGTGGCTATGGCCTGTGTGCAGGCAGCGAGAGATTGTTCAGCATTGGAGCGCAGCACTTCATCCTCGCTGTCGAGATGTGCCAGGAAACCGTGCCCGGAACCGGCATACACCTTCACGTCCAGAGCCGGATTTCCTATACTAATTTCTGCCAGCCCGGCCATGCTGTCACGGCCCGCGCTGTCGTCGCAGTCCCCCACCAGGGCGGTGACCGGTTGTGTGACAGCGTCGAGGTACTCCAACGGTGTCGGGATGACATCCTGGTTTACCAGTCCGGCTGGAAAGGGGTAGTAGGCAACCAGACGAACATCCACGTTGCGTCGGGACATTTCGAATACGTAGTTACCACCCAGGCAAAAGCCTATGACCGCGTCGATAGACTGCTCGTCGATGAATGCCTCAAGTTTATTGCAGATCTCGGCGTCGCTGAGCTTGTGTCTGCGTGCAAAAGCCGCTTCGCGAGTTATCTCCGGCAGTTCGCCGAGATCAGAGAACAAATCGATTAGGTCTACGGTCCAACCCTGCTGAGCGAAATGTGTGGCGAAGCTCTGGTAGAACTCGTTACAGCCGTATATGTCAGTAATAATTGCCAGCCGTTGGTTGCTACCAGCGCCGTACTGCCAGTATTTGAGCCCACTGTCCCGCTTCACGGAATGATTGCCGGGTGTGGGCAGGGCTGCCAGGCTATTTCTGTGGCACATGAGCCTTCTCCTCTGTTCAGGCTGCGATGGAATCGAGCACGGTTTCTATCTCCAACACGGGCACATCGCCCTCTAGCTGAAGGTCGTATGTGAGGTCATCGAACACCGCTTTCACCGGATCCTCGTCGATATAGGCAGCGCCGCTGAAGTAGGCCTGCGTGGTAAGCGGGTGATAGCCTTCTTTGCGATATTTCTGGTGGACATGCTTGGTGCGCATGCCCTGTCTGCCCAGCATGCTAATCAGTTCGCCGGTGGGACCGTGTCGGGCGGACGTCATCGGGTATTCTATGGGCATAGACCCCATCACATCGTAGCGGCCCTCGGCATCGGTCTTGAGCTTGCCGCGGAAAAACTTTTTGGGGAGGTCATCCGAATATCCGGAATAAGTGCCATCGGGATTTGCCCACCACAGGTCTACCTCAACATCCGGTACCGGATTTCCCGCTGTATCCCTTACCTGTCCACGGATGCGCAGTGGCTCCGTGTTGCCGCAAACCTGTACCGAGTCGGTGACCCAGGGTGCATCTTCCAAAAAATAGGGGCCCTCGACATTGGACCGCGTACCCTGGCGGCTTTTCATCTCAATATCGCAGATGGTCTGGTTAAAGAACATATCCAGCAACAATCCCACTTCATGATTCTCGGCGGCGGCAATCAGGTGTCGAAAGCCGGCGCGATACTCCTCGAAAGTCACTTCGTGCTTTCTTAATACATCACTGATGGAATCGATGATGTCACTTGCTACGGTACAGACGCGCTCGTTCATGTCGTTCTCCTTTGACAATCAGATAAAATTAAAACCAGTTATCTTTCAGTGATTTGTGATCGACATGGCTGGTTTCCAGTTCCTCACCATCGACACGACCCAGAATCTGGGCCATCGCAGCGACCAGGTCCTCGGTCGCGCTAGCGCTGACTTCCTGGGCACGCCAGCCGACGATAAAATCCGGGCGTACCAATAATGCACCGCTCTCAGCTGTTTCCCGTCGGTGTGCAAATTGGCCATAGGGGTCTTCGTAAATCTGGCCTGGTCCGATAATGTGTACCTTTAGCTTGATGCCAAAGGTTTCTTCCACTGCCGCAGCCGCTTGTTTCCACGCTTCGCCGCCAATACCGGTCAGCAATGAGAATTCACCCTGGCCGCAGAGATCTAGGGTGGATACTTTGTTTTGCGAATGGGTTATCACCGCGTGGGGGACATTGGCACCGGGGCGACTGCTAGCCTGA